>JGI25132J35274_1000068_pt1 | contig 26488 bp, 37 predicted proteins | sample ETNvirenome_6_30_FD_35274 | JGI IMG/M metagenome (IMG submission 35274)
ACAGGTGAGGGTATTTCGATAATACCGAAAGATTGGTTTATGATTTGGGATCAAGATAAGCCGCCAGCTTGCGATTATTTAATACAAAGTTACGATACCGCGTTTTTAAAATCGGAAAGAGCTGACTTTACAGCGATAACAACGTGGGGTGTGTTTTATCCCGAAGGAAAAATAGGCGAAGAACACTACAACGGCGATGAAGCACATTTAATTTTATTAGATTGTGTAAAAGAACGTTTTGATTTTCCTGAATTAAAAAACGAAGCGTTACGTTTATACGATTATTGGGAACCTGATACGGTAATTATTGAATCAAAAGCGTCAGGGATTCCGTTAGTACAAGAATTACGCAGAGTAGGCATACCTGTAAATACATTTTCTCCAGGAAAAGGGCAAGATAAGATTGCAAGACTGAATGCGGTTAGCCCGATTTTCCAAGACGGTAGAATTTGGGTGCCTGAAACTAGGTGGGGTGAGGAACTTATGGAAGAAGTTTCTGATTTTCCTGGTGGCGAAAACGATGACTTAGTTGACGCCACAACTTTAGCGTTAGCAAGGTTTAGAGAAGGTGGATTTTTAAGTTTAACCACCGACTATGAAGACGAGTATGATTACCCTAGAACGCAAAGGGTTTATTATTAATGAAATAAGTAGTAGAGTTTGCATATATGGCTATAGAAAGATCACCATTTTCCGTAATTCCAGGAGCTGAGGAAGAACTAGATATCGAAATCGAACAACCTGATATGTTTGATCCAGAAAATACGCAAGTATTTTTAGCGGAGGACGGATCAGCTACCATAGGGTTTGACCCACAACAAGAAATTGATTTACCTTTTGGTGAAAATATCGCCGAAGCACTAGACGAACGTCAATTACAAGAAATCGCAAGTGAATTAATTGAATATTACGAAGAAGATTTAAATTCAAGAGACGATTGGTACACAACTTTTAGCAAAGGATTAGATTTATTAGGTATTAGAGGCGAAGATCGCTCCGAACCGTTCGAAGGAGCGTCAGGTGTGCACCATCCAATACTTTCGGAAGCCGTAACACAGTTTCAATCACAAGCTTATAAAGAATTATTGCCTGCTGGCGGACCAGTTGACGTAGAAGTACTTGGAGTTACTAACGACGCGAAGTTAGAAAAAGCAAATCGCGTTAAAAACTTCATGAATTACCAAATTACGTACAAAATGGAAGAGTTTGANCCNGAAATGGATCAATTATTNTTTTATTTACCGCTTTCAGGTTCAGCATTTAAGAAAATTTACTACGATCCGTCGCTAGGACGCGCAACATCACGTTTTATTAAGGCAGAAGACTTAGTTGTTCCGTATTATTCAGTAGATTTACTTACTGCACCAAGAATTACGCATGTTATGTACATGACAGAAAACGAAATGCGTAAATTACAAATATCTGGGTTCTATAGAGAGACTTCTATGAACGATCCTGCGACAATAAACACAACTGAGCTTGATGATAAGATAGACGAGCTCGAAGGAATCTCAAGAACTGCACAAAGTGAGGAATATACGTTACTAGAAGTACATGTTGATTTAGATATCGAAGGATTCGAAGACAGAAACGCTAATGGTGAAGAAACAGGAATAGCGCTACCGTACATTGTAACTATCTGCAAAGATAACAATGAAGTTTTGGCAATCCGTCCAAATTATGATCCTAATGACCCCATGCGCAAAAAGATAGAGCACTTCACCCACTTTAAATTTTTGCCTGGACTAGGATTTTATGGATTCGGCTTAATTCACATGATGGGCGGATTGACCAGATCAGTAACGGCGATATTAAGACAACTCATCGATGCAGGAACGTTATCTAATTTACCTGCGGGATTTAAATCTCGTGGGTTAAATATTCAAAAACACGATGACCCATTACAACCAGGAGAGTGGAGAGACGTTGACGTTCCTGGTGGTAGATTATCAGATTCTTTCCTTCCTTTACCGTATAAAGAACCAAGCGCAACACTAACTAATCTTTTAGGTGTTTTAATTGATTCTGGTAAACAATTTGCAGCAACTATTGAGCAACCTACGAGTGACGGTAACTCTGAAGCCCCAGTCGGTACTACTGTAGCTTTATTAGAAAAAGGTCAGCGCGTTATGTCTGCGATACATAAACGTTTACATTATGCACAGCGTCAAGAATTTAAAATATTAAAAAGAGTCTTTAGTGAGTTTTTGCCTCCTGAATATCCTTATTCAGTTCAGGGGGCATCTGAAAATGTATTCGCTTCCGATTTTGATAAATCTGTAGATGTAATCCCTGTAAGTGATCCAAATATCTTTAGTATGACGCAAAGGATAGTTTTAGCACAAACACAATTACAAATGGCACAAGCCGCACCAGATATTCATAATTTACGTGAGGCATATAGAAAAATGTATCTTGCTTTAAATATAAAAGATATAGATGCAATTTTACCTCAAGAACAAGAAATACCCCCAAGAGATCCAGTTAGCGAGCAACAAGCTGCGCTAACTGGAAACCCAATAAAAGCATTCGAGTTTCAAAACCACGAAGCATATATAGCGGCGCATAGCGCATTTTTACAAAACCCTATGGTGCAACAAAACCCTGCGGTGTTACAGATCATTGGTGCGAATATACAAGAACACCAAGCGATGCTATATAGAATACAAATAGAACAGGCTCTTGGTCAACCATTACCTCCACTAGATCAACCTATGCCGCCTGAGATGATGAATGAAATAGCGGTAGCTGCTGCGACAGCAACACAACAAGTTACTGGACAAGCTCAGGCGATGGCACAAGCACAAGCACAGGCTCAACGAGATCCACAACGTGAAATGTTTGAACAACAATTACAACAAGAACGTGATGAATTAATGCAGAAAGATATGAGCGAACAACGTAGACTAGAAGCTGAAATGCAAAAAGCTCAGATTAACGCACAAGTAGAGTTAGAACGTATAGAGGCTAACCGTGATGCGCAAGAAGTAAAAACTGCTATCGATCTACAGGAACTTGAGTTACGAAACGAAAGAGACGTAGAAAAGAATTTTAACGAACTGGTTAAAACAGTAAAACAAACCACTAGAGAGGACTAGGTATGAATAAATATTTTAATAATGACACTTATCCAGCACCTAAATCTTCAGCTAAATCTTCAGCTATGAGCGATCCTTCTGTTCAAGACGACACTAGAACAGAAGAAGTTAAAGCTGGCGAACTAATTATCAAAGATAATAAAGTCGCAGGAGAGGAAGCTAAGATGAAAGCTGGGTATGGTCAATCAAAAGGACTTCTTTATTATAGATACATTAAGTAATTAGTGGACTATATAAAAGCAGCGGAGCATTTGCTCCAAAAAATACGAAAGAGAAAAGATGATCTTTCGCAAACGTTAGCTACAGGTAGCGTTCAAGATTTTGAACAATATCAAAGAATAGTTGGCGAAATAGCGGGTTTGAATATAGCGGAGCAGGAAATTCAAACCTTAAATTCAAATATGGAGGACATAGATGACTGAAACTGTTCCAAATCGAGTAGATAATTTTGGCAGTGATACCCCAAAACCTGTAGAAGAACAGGAAGCTGGNCTTACTGTTGAGACGTTAGACTCGCACACGGAAAAATTACCGCACCCCACAGGATATAGAATATTAATTCTACCCTTTACACCACCATCAGTAACTAAAAGTGGAATACATTTAGCGAAACAAACTGTTGATAGAGAATCACTAGCAACTGTTGTTGGCTATGTTGTTAGACTTGGACCTGATGCGTATGGAGACGAAAATAAGTTTCCAGACGGAGCTTGGTGTCAAGAAGGTGATTGGGTTATATTCGGAAGATATGCTGGAGCTCGTTTTAAGATTGAAGGAGGCGATATGCGTCTTTTAAACGATGACGAGATTTTAGCTGTAATCGATAATCCTGAGGATATATTATCATAAACGTGGAGAATACCATGCAAGAAGAAGCACAAAAAATAGAACTAGAACTTCCTGAAGGGGAAGTCGATATAAGAGAAGCTGACGTAGACGATTCGATTACGGAAGTGGAAGAAGCTCCTGTTCAAGAGGCTGTTGACTCTGGAGAACAGGAATTAGATCAAGTTAGCGAAAGCGTACAAAAACGTATAGATAAGCTAACTTATAAAATGAGAGAGGCTGAAAGACAACGCGACGAGGCAGTAAATTACGCTCAAAGCGTTCATACAGATAATACTCAGCTAAAAGAAAAATTAAAGAATTCCGATTCTTCCCTTTTCAAAGAGTACGACAATAGGATACAATCGGATCTTGAAAGAGCCAAAATCAACTTAAGAGAGGCTCAAGAAAAGGGAGATCCTGATGATATTGCTAGTGCAACAGAATTACTTTCAAGGAGTGCAGCAGAAGCTGAAAACCTTAAAAGACTTTCTGCGCAACAACAAGCAAGACAAACTTCTACTGAGGAAGAAGTTCAGGTTCCTAATTTTCAACAATCTACAGCGCCTCAACCAGATCCAAAAGCAGAGGCATGGGCTAATAAAAACGAATGGTTTGGGAATGATCAAGCTATGACTTACGCAGCCTTTGGGATACATAGACAACTTATAGAAGAAGGAGTTGATCCTCATTCTGACAGTTACTATGATCAAGTAGATGCTAAAATTAGACAGTATTTTCCTCAAAAGTTTTCGGAAGAGCAATCTGCACCCGCGCAGCAAGTTGCAGCTTCTAGCAGAGGTGCTATAGGCAAGAAAAGTAGTGCGCGCAAAATAAAACTCACGCCAAGTCAGGTAGCAATAGCTAAAAGACTTAACGTGCCACTAGAAGAATATGCAAAACATATTGAGCAAGGAGTATAAACATGACAGATAACAATAATACAAGAAACTCCAGGTCTGCAGAGACTCGAGAAACTCAAACTCGCAGAAAACCTTGGCAACCCCCGTCTATGTTAGACGCCCCTGAAGCCCCTCCTGGATACCAACATCGTTGGATCCGTGAGTCCATAAGAGGACAAGATGATAAATCTAATATGTCAAAACGTATTAGGGAGGGATATGAACCTGTGAGAGCAGAAGATTATCCTGATTTCGAAGCCCCTACAATAGACGACGGAAACAGGTCGGGAGTCATAGGAGTTGGAGGTTTAATACTCGCAAAAGTTCCAGTCGAAACCGCACAAGAAAGAGACGCTTATTTTAAATCACAAACAGCGGATCAACTTAACGGTGTAGACCATAACTATATGCGAGAAAGCGATCCTAAGATGCCCATTAAAGATAGTGATATCCAAAGGTCATCAAAGGTTCAATTTGGTAGTCGACCCAATAATGAGTCGTCTGATTAATAATAATTTTATATAGAGGTATATAACATGGCTAATACTGATGCCCCTAACGGGTTCACGCCAGCTTACCACATGTATGGAGGAGTTATTAGACCTGCTCGTATGAGAATCGCTAGTGGCTACGGCACTTCAATTTTTAGTGGAGACGTAGTTACACTTTCTAGTGGTTATGTTCAACAAGCGGGAGCTACTGACACCCCTATAGGTGTGTTTTACGGCGTATTTTACACAGCTACTGACGGCGAGCCTACTTTTTCTAAAGTATGGACTGCTTCCACTGCTACTCAAGGAAGTGCGGATGCTGAAGCTTTGGTTTATAACGATCCTGGGATCGTTTACGAAGCTCAATTTACTGCGGGAACACCTGCTGTAAGTTTTATCGGCAATAAGTACACGCTTTCTACAACTGCTGGTTCTACAACCAACGGTAGATCAAAAGAAGGTGTTACTGCAACTACTTCCTCTGGTGTGGCGTTATGCGTAGGTTTTAACTTAGCTCCATCGAATTCGATTGGCGCTTATGCAAGAGCTTACTTCACATTCCCGACCAATACATTTGCGGTCTAATTTAGGAGAATAAACAATGGCAATTAATAGAGCACAATTAGTCAAAGAGTTAACTCCTGGACTACATGCACTGTTTGGACTAGAGTATGATCGTTATGACAACGAACATGAAGATATCTTCGACACAGAAACTTCTGAAAGAGCTTTTGAGGAAGAAGTAATGTTAACTGGTTTCGGTGAAGCATCTGTTAAAGGTGAAGGCGCAGGAGTCGTTTACGACACAGCGCAAGAAGCTTGGACAGCCCGCTATTCACATGAAACTGTAGCGTTAGCTTTTGCTTTAACTGAAGAAGCTATTGAAGATAATCTTTATGATACTCTTGCTTCAAGGTACACAAGAGCGTTAGCACGTTCAATGCAAACAACTAAACAAGTGAAAGCAGCGAATGTTCTTAATAACGCCTTCAACTCCAGCTTTGTTGGTGGTGATGGTAAAGAACTTTGCGCGACTGATCACCCAACGGTTGCTAACATTGACCAGAAAAACGAGCTTAGTACAGCAGCAGACTTAAACGAAACTTCACTTGAACAAGCACTAATTGATATTGCTGACTTCAAAGATGAAAGAGGTTTAAAAATAAATGCACAAGCAACGAAATTAATAATTCCACCTGCTTTGCAATTTACTGCTGACAGACTTATGGAAAGTCCTGGAAGAGTTAACACTTCTGACAACGATATCAATGCTATAAGAAATATGGGCATGGTTTCAGGCGGATATGCGGTAAATCACTATCTAACAGATACTGACGCATTCTTCCTAAAAACTGATGTTCCTAATGGTCTTAAGCACTTCGTTAGAACACCTGTATCAACAAGCATGGAAGGCGACTTCGAAACTGGAAATGTTAGATATAAGGCTAGAGAGCGTTACAGCTTCGGATTCAGTGACTGGAGAGGAATCTTCGGTTCACCAGGAGCGTAAGTTCTATCTGGTTCGTATGGAAAGGGAGGCTTCGGCTTCCCTTTTCTTTTTGAAATTTATAAGATAGAATGACAAAAGACCTAGGGAAAAAATAATTTATCTATCGACTGACCTAGCAGACTCGCCAAGACGATAGAGTATTAAGGAGACTTAATTATGGCAAAATCGACATTTTCAGGACCAGTTAAATCTTTAGCTGGTTTTATTTCAGCAGGTAATGCAGTAGTGGTAAGCCTAACGGCGGACACTTCACTTACGGTAGCGGCACACGCAGGTAAAATACTAACTTGTAACGATGCAGATGGTAAATTTACTTTACCAAGTATTGTAGCTACAGCACCAGGAAGAGACGATGATCCTAATCAAACTAACAATTTAGGTGCAAGTTTTTTCTTTGTTGTTGAAACAGCTGCAACAGATATGGACATACTAACAGACGGAACTGATAAGTTTGTTGGAGGTCTTTACAATGGTAAAGATGACGCTACAGGTAAAACTTTTATATCTGGTGCGTCAAATGATGTAATTACTATGAACGGAAGTACAAAAGGCGGACTCGCTGGCAGTATTGTAAAAGTAACTGCAATAGCTTCTGCAAAGTATGCTGTTGAAGGAATTATTTTAGGTTCAGGAACTATAGTTACACCATTCGCCGACGCTTAATAGGAGACTAATATGAGCTCATCAGATGTAAAAGCCTCAGTGCCTTTGACCTCTACTGGTCAATTACAAGGTACTATAGGAAGTGGAGCAGGTACAGCAACTAATTTGGGACCATTAAGGATCCAATCTGTACAGGCTCAATCAAGTGCTGCTGATGCTACTATAAAAGTGTACGACGGCACAGGTGCTTCTGGAACTAAACTTCTAATGGAATTTAAGTTTGGTAGTGCGGCAAACGAATCGTTTGACCATTACTTACCGAACGATGGAGTTTATTTTAAAACTGGAGCATACGTCGTATTAGCTAATTGCGACTTTTTCGTTGCTTATCATTGTTAAAATATGGCAACTTCAGGAACTCGTACATTTAGTTTAGATGTAGCGACAGCAATAGAAGAGGCATATGAACTTGCGGGCTTGGAAGCCCGCACGTCATATGACGCAGTTACTGCTAGGCGTTCTTTAAATATTATGTTTGCAGATTGGGCAAACAGAGGTATTCAGATGTGGGAAGTTGTTAAAGTAGAACAAGCTTTGACAAAAGGAGATGAAACATATACCTTAAACCAATACGATATCGATATTTTAGACGCGTATATTCAAAGAACAGTCGGGACTACAGTAACTGATTTTTCATTAAGTCGTATTGACCGTAACGAATATGTAAATATTCCCGTAAAGGCAACGGAAGCTAGACCAACACAATTTTGGCTAGAGAGATTAATAACACCTGTTATTCATCTTTATCCCACACCAGAGAATTCAACCGACAAACTCATTTACTATTCTTGGCAAAGAATCCAAGACGCCACGGCATCTGTGAATGATTTAGATATTCCGAATAGGTTTATGCCTTGTTTGGTTTCAGGTTTAGCATATTATCTTTGTTTAAAAAAGAACACCCAAAAACTTTCTGTGATTCAGCCTTTGTACGAAACAAATTTAGAAAACGCTATTAAATATGATGAAGATAGATCATCTGTTCATTTAGTACCCGACAGGAGAGGATATCCTTAATGGCTTACGCAACAGGTAAATATGCAAATGCAATCTGTGATAGATGTGGATTTAAGTATCCATATCTCTCTATGAAAACTGAATGGGATCACACTAGGGTTTGTCCTGAATGTTATGAACCTAAACACCCACAATTAGATCCCGTGCATCCTCCTGTTGATGCAGAATCATTATGGCAACCAAGACCTGATGTTTCATTACCTCAAGCACAGTTAGGTAGAGTTACCACTAGAAATCCTTCTGACGCAGTTATTAGTCAAAAAGGAACGAATATGATGAGGTTTAGAGACGATCCAAACATAGGAAGTGCGTTTTCTGGAGAACAAGGAAAAACAGCTTTGGGTGATGTAACAGTGAGTACAGACTAATGGCAGCAGGATTTACATACAGCGAATTAACAACTGCTATCCAAAATTACATGGATAACAGTGAAACCACCTTTACTAACACAATACCAACGTTTATAAAACAAGCAGAGGAAAAGATTTTAAAATCTGTAGAACTACCTGTTTTTAGAAAAAACGTTACGGGAACGGGTTCGTCAGGAAATACGTATTTGGCAACTCCTACCGATTTTTTAGCTCCTAATAGTTTAGCAGTTATAGATAGCAGCAGTAATTATAATTATTTATTATTAAAACACGTTTCTTGGATTAGAGATTATACACCTGCGGCAGCTACAACAGGAGAGCCTTTGTTTTATGCTTTATTCGATGACGATACTTTTATTTTAGCTCCGACGCCAAATAGTAACTTTACGTTCGAATTACATTATTTTTATAGACCAACTTCTTTAGTGGATTCTGGAGACAGTGGTTCTACATGGTTGTCAACTAATGCTTCTAACACTTTGTTATATGGTGCTTTAGTTGAAGCAGCTATTTTTATGAAGCTACCCCCTGCAGAAATACAAACTTATGATGTTAAGTATCAAGAAGGATTGGAAAGATTAAAACTATTAGGTGAGTCAAAAGATGAGAGGGACGAGTCAAGATATGATAGTCTTAGAATACCTCCTCAATAAAAATGATAAAAGAACCCATTCGCGAATTAGAAAATGCAAACGTTGCTTTGGTGGCAATGGGTCAAAGTCAAATAGATTATCATTTATCAAGAACACATAGCCTAGCTTTTGATGAGATATGGGCTATAAATGCCATGATTGGTGTTCTTCCAGAAATAGATCGAGCTTTTATTTTAGATCCAATGTCCAGGTTTTTAGATACTGAAGACGCAGGAAGTATGACTCAAATGATGAGGAAATATCTTCCTCAAGCTAAATATCCTATTTATACCTGCGAACTAGATGAAAGAATTCCTTATGCAGAAGAATATCCTTTACCTAATTTAGTTGAAGACTTAGGCTGTGCATACTTTAATAATACAGTCGCCTATGCAATAGCTTTTGCTTTATGGAATAAGGTAAGTCATTTAACAGTTTTTGGCGTAGACTTCACATATAAAACTAATATGCATTTTGCTGAATCAGGTAAGGCTTGTTGTGAGTTTTGGTTAGCTAAGTGCATGGAAAACGGAATAGACGTCTCTGTGGCTCCTCGATCTAATCTTTTAGAAACTAACGTAGATGTTAAAGAAAAATTGTATGGTTATCATCGTTTAAAAGATCCAGTTGTTGCTTATTCAAAAAATGGTACAATGAGTGTATGTAATTGGTCTGAGGTAATAAAAGAGGAAACTCCTAAAATACCTCAGATGATTGATAGAAATGATTTACCACCAGAACCAGAGGAGTATTAATGTTTTCACTTAATTCTGATACAGAAGTTGGCAACCTTGGAGTTGTCACGACAAATCACAGAGGGCATACTGTAGAAGAAGTCGCACAAATGGCAACTGATAGATTAGTTTCTATTAGCGACACCGCCCCTGCACCCATTAGGGATCAGGCGCATGTTTTTAAAGAAGCATGCAAACACGTTATTACCTATTACATGAATGAGGCTGTAAAAAACCATGTTTGTACAATATGTAATGAGTTAGAAAAACAAGGTCAAAAAGACCTAGCAAATATTATAAGGAGACTATAATGGCTATAACACAAGCAATGTGTACTTCTTTTAAAAAAGAACTTTTAGAAGGTGTGCACAATTTTAAAGCTTCAGGTGGAAACACGTTTAATTTAGCTTTATATACCAGTAGTGCCACAATGAGTGCATCTACTACAGCGTATACAACAACGAACGAAGCTACTGGAACGAACTACACTGCTAAAGGAGCAGCGTTGACTAATGTTAATCCCACATCATCTGGAACCACAGCGTTTACAGATTTTAATGATCTGACATTTGGAACAGCCACAGTTACAGCAAGAGGGTGTATGATCTTTAATGATTCAGCCTCTGGAGATCCAGCTGTTGCTGTGTTTGATTTTGGCGGCGATAAAACATCAACTGCAGGAAGTTTTACTATTCAATTTCCAACAGCAGACGCAAGTAACGCAGTTATAAGAATAGCGTAACCTCTAAATGGCAGGTTGGGGTCGAGCTGGCTGGGGCGATGGTCCTTGGGGTCAGCCCGCAATAGTTAATGTAACTGTAAACCTTACAGGTGTTGCAGGTACTTCTGCGTTAGGTACAGAAACAGTATCTTGTGACGCGAACGTAACTGAAACAGGTGTTACTTGTACAGGTTCGGTTGGATCACTTACAGCTACAGGACAAGCTAATGTCACAGAAACAGGTTTAGCAGCAACTTCTGCACTAGGCTCAGTTACTGTTTCTGCAAGTGCAGTTGTAACTGAAACAGGTTTAGCAGCCACTAGCGGTCTGGGTTCTTTGGTTGCTACAGGTGCAGCAAACGTAACTGAAACAGGTCTAGCGGGTACAAGTGGTCTAGGTTCTCTTACAGCCACAGGTGCGGCAAACCAAGCTGTAACAGGTCTAGCGGGAACAACAGCACTAGGTAATGTAATTACTGCAGGTGCTGCAATAACAGGTGTTTCAGGTACAGCTTCTACAATATCGCTAGGCGATGAAACAGTAACGTGCGACGCTAACGTCTTCCCTACAGGTGTAACAGCTACAGGAGCGATAGCAAGTCTTACTATTCTCACTGAAAATAACATCAGTATCACAGGTGTTTCAGGAACAGGAGAAGTAGGTACATTAACTATAAATGCTCAAGCTATTGTAGCTCCTACAGGAGTAGAGGCAACAGGAGCTGTTAGTCAAATACTCGTTTGGGGACCTGTGGACGACTCGCAAACCCCTAATTGGTCTGGAATAACAGATTCGCAAACCCCTAATTGGACAAGTGTTTCGGATTCTCAAACCCCAGGATGGGAAGAAGTTGCTTAACACTTATGAAAAAAGAGAATATAATCAATTGAACGGAGATATAAATGGCTACTTATGTAAATGATTTAAGACTAAAAGAAATAGCTACTGGTGATGAGTCAGGAACTTGGGGCACGAGCACGAATACCAACCTGGAGTTGATTGGTGAAGCTCTTGGATTTGGTACTGAAGCAATTACCACTAACGCAGATACTCACACTACTACTGTAGCTGATGGAGCAACTGATCCTGGTAGAGCTATGTACCTTAAATATACAGGTACACTTGACTCAGCTTGTACGATTACGATTGCACCAAATACTATAAGTAGGATGCAGTTTATTGAAAACGGCACTACAGGTTCTCAAAACATAATAATTTCACAAGGCACAGGAGCTAACATAACTATTCCTGCTGGCGACACCAAAGCAGTTTATTTAGATGGTGCTGGTTCAGGAGCAGCAGTAGTTGACGCTTTTGCAAGTCTTTCTACAGTAGACTTAAAAGTACAAGATGATTTAACAGTTACAGATGATGTTTCTATTGGTGGAGATTTAGCTACAACAGGAGCCTCTACAGCAGCAAGCTATAATGGAATAACCAGTAAAACTTTTGGAACAGGCTCTCTTATGATAGGAGATAATGCGACTGGTACTATAGATGCTGCTAACTACAATACAGGTTTAGGTGTAGATATTTTTGCAGCTTTAACAACAGGTGATGAAAACGTAGCAATAGGTGCGTTTAGTTTAGCAGCAACAACTACAGGACAATACAATACTGCGGTAGGTAAGGGAGCGTTAGAGGCAAACACTACAGGTTCAACTAATGTTGCAGTCGGTGCAAATGCTTTACAAACTGCAACAACTGCTACTGACAACACAGCAGTTGGTTATTATGCTCTACAAGCAGCAACCACAGGTCACAGTAATACAGTTGTTGGTAAAGAAGCTGGTAAAGTTTTAACAACAGGTGTAGAAAACGTATTTGTAGGTGAAAGAGCAGGAGATGCTGCAACCACAGGAGGTAATAACACAGGTGTTGGACACAAAGCATTAAGTTCTTTAACTACAGCAAGTTCTAATGAAGCTTTTGGTAACGATGCTTTACAAGCATTAACAACAGGTACTAATAATGTTGCAGTAGGTTCATTTGCTTTAGATGCCTTAACTGATGCTTCTTACCATGTTGCAGTTGGTTATCAGGCTTTATCTGCTAACACAACAGGAACACAAAATGTAGGAGTAGGCTGGAGTGCTTTATTAAACAATACGACAGGTAGTTACAACACCGCTTTAGGAAGTTCTGCACTATATACTAATACAACAGGTGCAAGTAATGTTGCTTTGGGCAGAGATTCTTTAGAATCAAATACTACAGGTTCAGANAATACTGCGGTGGGTGCGAAAGCATTAAATTCAAATACAACAGGAAACTATAACACCGCAGTTGGTCGAAGGGCTTTGGAAGACAATACCACAGCCGATAATAATGTTGCTCTAGGTTGGGGTGCATTAACAGAAAACACTACAGGTTCAACCAACACAGCCATAGGAAGAAGTGCTTTGTCAACAAGCACGACAGCTTCTGATAATACAGCAGTTGGTTATTTTACTTTACAAGCAAACACCACAGGTACTAACAACACAGCAGTAGGTGTTAATGCTATGACAGCAAACACCACAGCAGATGATAATGTTGGGGTGGGTAGAAATGCTTTACTATCATGCACCACAGGTTCATACAACACCGCAGTAGGAAGTTTATCTTTAGACTCTGTTATTGCTGGTCAAAAACATACTGCTGTAGGATATGGTGCTGGTAAAGATTTAACAGGTGGTGAAGAAAATACATTAGTAGGTTACTTGGCTGGAGAAAATCTTACGACATCGAGTGGTAACGTAGCGATGGGTCAAGAAGCGTTAAAAATTAATACGACTGGAAACTTTAACGTAGCCATAGGTAGAGAATCGTTGGGCAGTCTTACAACAGCAGCAGATAATGTTGCTGTCGGTAAAGCTGCATTAGATACTGTTACAACAGGTACAAGGAACGTAGGTCTTGGTAAAGTTGCAGCAGACCTTTTAACAACTGGTAACGATAATGTTGTGATAGGTTCAAATGCTGCTGACAACCTAGTTACTGGCAGTCAAAATATTTGCATAGGAACAGATACTTCTCTTTCATCTACTAGCGGTGGTAATCAAATCGCAATGGGGCAAAACGTAACTTGTTCAGGTAATAGTAATTTTACATTTGGTGATGGAACTACTGACTCTAATATAGCTTTTGGTGCTACTACAATAACAGCACCTTCTGATATAAGATTAAAAGAAGATATAGAGGATGAAAAGATTGGACTAGACTTTATAAATGAATTAAGACCAGTAACTTTTAGATGGAAAAAAGCTAAAGACGTACCATCAGAAATGAAGGCACATAATCCTGAGTCTGAAAAAAGAGTTATGAATGGTAAGTACAATCATGGTTTTATAGCACAAGAAGTCAAGGAAGTTATTGACAGATACGACTTAAAAGATGGCTTTGATATGTGGACAGAAGATGAAGCTGATGGTAGACAACGTATTGGTGAAGCGTCTTTGATGCCTTTAATGGTTAAGGCAGTACAAGAACTTTCGGCAAGAGTTGAAGAATTAGAAAACAAGGAGTAAAAATGGCAATAACAAAAACAATAACAAAGTGTATTCCATATGTTAACAGCAATAACAAAGTTGATAGATGGGATATAGAAATGACTTATGAAAACGATAATGAAGGTGATGCAACTTACTATAAATCAAGATTTTCTAAGACAGTTAATCAAAAAGACACTGATTTAGAAGGTAATGTAATAGCAACTAACTTTACACTTAAAGCTAAAGGTAGTTGGAGCAACGCTGATTTAGTAGCAATATGTCCTGTATCTACATGGGACACAGTATTTGCGCAACAATTTGATAGCGTTATTACTAACCCACCAGCAGAAAGTACACCAGATAATAGTTTTAACGTACCTAGTTAATGGCAGAAGTCACAGTACATAATATGCCCTCTGTTTTTGTTATGGAAACAGAAATGCCTTTAAGTATGGTAAATGACCTTAACGATTATCTTGATGAGTACAAAGAAGATCAAGATAAAAAGTCATTAGCTGATACTTTAGTAGGGCAAATATCACAAGGTGAGCAACTGTTGATGAATAATGAAGACTCTAGAGTAAAAGAATATTCTGAGTTTGTGTGTAGTCTCGGTGCTGATTACATAAACTTTTTTCATAATAATACAGGTGCAAGTTTAAATTCACCAAAAGCAGTATCAATAGACGAAACTTGGTCAGTCCATAGTTACGAAGGCGACTATAACCCTATACACGATCATGGCACTAAAACCATTATGGGCATATCAACGACTGGTTGGACAAAAATACCCCAACAAATATTAGACCAACCCTCGGCAGGTTCTCCTGAGTATTCTTTATACAACGAGTCTGGTGATTGTGATGGCTATATTGCTTTTCAATATGGAAGAAACGAATTGATGAATACAACTAGACTAAGACCGCCTCAGTCTTTTGTAATTAAACCAACTGTAGGAAAACTTTTAGTATTTCCATCTTGGTTACAGCACATGGTATATCCCTTTAAAGGTGAGGGTGAAAGAAGAACAGTAGCATCTAACTTAAATTGTTGGGATGTTCCAGTAGAATCATTAACAACGGAGAAAGAAAATGATGTGGATTAATTTATTTATGTGGGTAACAGCGATTATAGCTATAGCTTCACTTGTAGCTGCGGTTACACCAACTCCTCAAGGAGATAAATTATTAGCAAAACTTTATAAAGTTATAGATTTTTTAGCTTTGAATATAGGCAAAGCTAAAGATAAATAATGCCTAAAAAAACCGTAATGGAAGTAGCGGCACATATTGAAAGACACGAAGCAGTTTGTACTGAACGCTGGTTAGAAACTATCCATCGAATAAAACGTCTTGAACTTTTTGTTATTGCTACTTTAGTTACTTTATTACTAAGTGCTGGTGCTATTTTAGCAGAACAATTATTTTAAAATGACAGATGTTAACGAAGTATATTTTTCGTCCAGGGATCAATCGAGAGGGAACAGATTACTCTAACGAAGGTGGCTGGTTTAATGCCAACCTTGTTAGATTTCGTAAAGGACTACCAGAAAAAATAGGTGGCTGGGCAAAAGCTACTTCAAATACTTATCANTCAACTGTTCGAGCTTTACATGCTTGGGTAGATTTATCTTTAACTAAGTATCTTGGTTTAGGAGCTACTTGGAAATATTACATAAAAGAAGGTGCAAACTTTTATGATATTACACCAATAAGACTGACAACCGCCGCAGGAGACGTTACGTTTTCAGCCACTAACGGAAGTTCTACACTTACAGTAACCGACACAGCTCACGGTGCACAACAAAATGATTTTGTAACTTTTTCTGGAGCCGCCACGCTTGGTGGAAATATAACCGCTGCTGTTTTAAATCAAGAGTACCAAATAGCAACGGTTGTTAACGCTAATAGCTATACAATTACAGCGAAAGACACTTCGGATGCAACTGTGACTGCAAACGCCAGTGACAGCGGTAATGGAGGTTCTTCAGTTGTTGGTGCTTATCAAATTAATGTAGGCTTAGACGTTTATGTTGAATCCACAGGTTGGGGAGTAAGCACATGGGGAGCAGGTACATGGGGATCTTCTACGGCAGTTACAGCTGCTAACCAACTGAGATTGTGGTCACACGACAATTTTGGTGAAGACTTGGTTATGAACGTCAGATCGGGGGGTGTGTTTTACTATGACATAAGCGCAGCTACTTTAGGAACTACTAGAGCTGTAGCTTTATCAGATTTAGCAGGAGCAAACTTGACACCAACAAAAGCATTACAAGTATTAGTCAGTGATGTAGACAGACACGTTATATGTTTAGGAACTGATCCTATATCGGGAAGCTCTAGGTCAGGAAGCATAGATCCATTGTTAGTCGCTTGGAGCGATCAAGAAAATGTCACAGAATGGGAGCCTTTACCAACAAACACAGCAGGATCTTTGCGATTATCCGCAGGGTCTCAAATTATAGGAGCCTTGCGAGCCAGACAAGAAACTTTAATTTGGACTGACACAGCTTTATATTCTATGAGTTTTATAGGTCAGCCTTTTACATTTGGCATAAATTTAGTAAATGAAGGTGTCGGGCTTATTGCTCCGAAGAGTGCAATTAATACTCCTAAAGGAGTGTTTTGGATGGATAAAAAAGGCTTTTATACGTACAACGGCTCTGTACAAGATATACCGTGCACTGTTCAAAACTATGTGTTTAGCGACCTTAATGAAAGCCAAGCTTTTCAAACTTTTGGTTTTGTAAATAAAGAGTTTGATGAGGTGGGTTGGTTTTATTGTTCAGGAACTTCTACTGTTATAGATAAATATGTTGTATTTAATTATGAAGACGGAACTTGGACAATCGGAGAACTTACTCGAAGTGCCTGGATAGATGAAGGCATATTTAATAATCCAATGGCGACATACACCACAAGCGATGTAGGATATTTATATAATCATGAAACAGGTAATGATGCAGATGGGGCTGCAATGGATAATGTTTTTATAGAATCTAGTGACTTAAACTTAGCCGACGGAGAAGATTTTCAATCAATTAGAAGAATCATTCCTGATATAAAATTTACAGGAGACGGAGGAACAGGACAAACTGTAAATGTGGTCGTGAAAACTAGAAATTTTCCTGCTGAAAGTTTATCAACGGCTACCACAGCTACTTGCACAAGCAGTACATCTAAGATAGATACTAGAATTCGAGCTAGACAAGTTGTGTTAAGAGTTGAGTCTGATGACGATAACACTTCTGGAGATAATCTAGGGGTTGGATTTAGAATAGGCGATACTAGAATGGATGTTCAGCCGAATGGTAGGCGATAGTGGCTAAGATATTAGAGACAAAATTACCAATCGCTATAGGAGAAATATCTCCTGAGACTTTTAACAGATTGGTTAGAGTTTTAGAGCTAAGTCTTAATAAAGTAGACATAGACTCAACGCTTTCTGTAAACGAAACACAACGTAACGAAAATCAGTTTCAAAAAGGTGATATTATTTGGAACCTAAGCACTGACCAACTACAATTATGGACAGGTGAGCAATGGGTAGATATTTATACGGGAACAGAAAATGGAGTAGAGGGTGTGGCTTCTCTTGGAAAAATTTCTGTTTCAACAAACGGATCAACTACGGTATCAATACTATGAATATAGATGAGTTAGAAAAAGAATTAATACAGGATGAGGGCTATGAATATGAGATTTATTTAGATCATCTTGGCTACCCAACATTTGGAGTAGGGCATCTAATATTAGAAACTGATGAGGAGTTTGGTAAACCAGTAGGTACACCAGTTTCAGAACAAAGAATTAAAGAGTGTCTTCGTAATGATATAGACATTGTATGTAAAGAATTAGATAGAAACATGGCATGGTGGACAGAACTAGATGATGTTCGTCAACGTGTTTTAGCTAATATGGCGTTTAATTTAGGTTTACCTAGATTAAGTAAATTTGTTAAGTTTTTAACCGCTGTTCAAGCGTCTGATTGGGAGAAAGCTGCTGAGGAGATGATGGACTCTAAGTGGGCTACCCAAGTAGGTAATCGAGCAGTCAGGTTAAAAGAAAAAATGTTAAAAGGAGATTAAAATGCCTGGAATGAAAAAAACTAAATATGCAAAAAGAGGAGGCGCTATGAAATCCTCTAAATATGCAAAAAAAGGTGGTGCTAAGAAAAGAAAAATGACGCGCAAAAAAAGAAAATAGGTGGCTNATTTAATTAGCAATATTCCACATTTTAAATGTTGGGTGAGAAGGGAATTTACTGCTAATCATAGTAACTACCACGGAGAATTTTTGCATGCTATTGCGTTCGCTGTTAATACTATTCCTGACCGTTCGTTAAGTTTTCAAGTTGTGTTTACAGGTTGTGAAACAGAATACGACGATTGGGAAGAGGGTAATATTCATGGCGGAGCTATGTGGGCAAGAATGCCGATACAAGGTTTAGTAGCCGATATTCCTTTAGAAGAGTGGGGAGAGCCTATGGAAGACCATATAGCTCAACCTTGGGATTGTGAATCAAGAGATCATTCTGTAATCGTTATGGATAGAGTTAGTTCTAGTCCGTGGCTTTGCAAAATAGATGGAAAGTTTTATACTGGTAAATATATGTTTACTGTAGACTATACAAACAACGAAATAGCGGATTGTCCTGCACAACATAAGCAGTCTCATGTTTTATATATAACAGAAGATTGTGAATGGAAAGGTAACTTAGTTGCATTACCGAATAATCGAGTAAGAGCAACAAGCCCTGCTTTGTGGGTTACTGGAGAAGGAGCACCAGATTTTACTCCTTCACAAACACTGCATTCTGCAGAAGGTCATGAAAGTTATTTAGACCCCAGTATAACTTTTAATAACTTATATCAGGAGGAGTAATGGCAAAAAAGACACATAAAACTAAAGACGGCAGAACAGCTAAAAAAGGTCTTTATTATAATATTAATAAAAAACGTAAAGAGGGCAGAAAACCTCGTAAAAAAGGAGCCAAAGGAGCACCTACAGCTGCTGACTTTAGACGTTCTGCTAAAACTGCTAAGAAGATTAAAAAGAAAACTAAGAAAAAATAGTGGCAAAAAAACGTAAGGAAAAACCTATAAAGCGCACTACAAAAGGAAAGGGCGCTAATTATCGACCTACGAAAAGTGGGGCAGGTATGACCAAAAAAGGTGTAAAAGCCTATAGAAAGAAAAACCCTGGATCTAAACTTAAAACAGCTGTTACAGGTAAAGTTAAAAAAGGCAGTAAAGCAGCAAAAAGACGTAAGTCTTATTGTGCACGTTCTGCAGGTCAGATGAAAAAGTTTCCTAAAGCCGCAAAAAACCCTAACTCGAGACTACGGCAAGCTCGTAAAAGATGGAAGTGTTAGTATGTATGAATATAGTTGCACAGTTGAAAGGGTGGTCGATGGAGATACTGTCGATGTTACTTTGGATCTTGGCTTTGACATTCTTCATAAGTGTCGCGTTCGTTTATATGGCATTGATACTCCCGAGTCACGTACTCGTAACAAAGATGAAAAGGTTAGAGGAAAAATGGCTGGGGCTTTCTTAAAAGAGGCTATAGAAGACGGAGAAAAAATAGTCATACAAACAAAACTTAAAGATTCTAAGGGAAAGTATGGTAGAGTATTGGGGGATATAGTTGTAGATGACGTAAATATTAATCAACTTATGGTTGAATGTCATTTAGCAGTAGCTTATCATGGACAATCGAAAGATGATGTAGAAGAGGAACATATGCGTAATAGAGCTGTTCTTATAGAAAAAGGTTTATTTAACCCTGAGGAAGTAAAATGAAAATAGGTGGATTATTAAAAAATGTAGTAGGAGCAGTAGCTCCTACATTAGGAACTGCTCTTGGAGGTCCAATGGGCGGAATAGCGGCTAATATGATTTCAGAGGTGTTAGGAGTACCAAATAACCCTAAAGCGATCGAAAAAGCTATAGAGGATGCTACGCCTGAACAGATGCTACAACTTAAAAAAGCAGAAAAAGACTTTGAAATACGGATGAAAGAACTTGATGTAGATGTGTTTAAGCTAGAAGTGGCGGACACTCAAGATGCTAGAAAGACGTTTAGTAGAGACTGGACAGCTCGAATCGTAGGTGTATCTGTGGTTGGTGGGTTTATGGGATATATATTTTTAGTTACCCTTCAGCCCCCTGAACAAAACTCAGAGGCTTTAATAAATCTTGTACTCGGCTACCTTGGTGGGTTAGCTAGTGCTGTTATAAGTTTTTATTTCGGCGCCTCAAATAAGTCGGATTAATGAAAAAATACATCAAAAAATACCCTATATATTTGTTAATTATATTGCCGTTTTACGTCACAGCTGACCAAACAGGTGACTGTACTGCTGGATCACAATATTGTGAACAAAACAGTTTAGATACAACGAACACGACAACCACAACGAATACAAACACGAATACAAACACGAATACAAACACGAATACAAACACGAATACAAACACGAATACAAATACCAACACATCGACTTCAACTAATACAAACACAAATACGAATACAAATACAAATACGAACACGAACACTAATACGTCAAACAACACCAACGTAAACACAACTACTGCAACAACTACTGCAACAACAAACAACACTAATACAAACGTTAATACGTCAACGTCTACGGTCAATTCAACGGTTAATCAAAATGTAAATAACACAACGGTTTCAGAAAATACAAATACAAACAACAGTACAAATACGAATTACAACGAATCAACATCTGAGTCTAATGTAACAACAGACAACACAAATACGAACAACAACAATACTGTATCGGACAACACTAATAGAAATATTAATGAATCAAATACTACGCAAACAATAAATCAAAATGTTAAAACAAACGCTCCCCCTGCTTCTGCTATTGCTCCTAGTATTATGTCTTACTCACAAGACCTATGTACCACAGGAGTATCAGGTGCTTTTCAAGGACAGGTTTTTGGTTTATCAGGAGGCAAGGCAGTTAGAGATGAAAACTGTGAAAGATTAAAGCTATCTAAATACTTATACGATACAGGCATGAAAGTAGCTTCTGTAGCTATACTTTGTCAAGACACAAGGGTTTTTCAAGCCATGGAAATGGCTGGTACACCATGTCCGTATAAAGGTGAAGTTGGGAAAAAAGCATCTGTAGCTTGGACAGAAAATAAATTAGATAGACCTGACTATGAAGAATTGAAAGCGAAGTACGTTAAAAAATGTAAAACTACTCGTAATTCAAAAGGTAAAAAGAAATCAGGAAGAACGTGTGTTGAAGAATTTATGGCTAGTTAGTTGTTTACTACTGTTTAACAGTTTACAAGCAAACTACACTTACGAGGCTAACCAATCACTATACGACCTACACGATAACGCTAACAATTTTCAAGGAGAGTTAGCGTATGAAGTTGTAGATGATGGTATCTCTCCTGCGATTGATCTTTCTTTTAATTTTACTTTTTATGGCTCAACTTTTTCACAAGCAAGAATGGCAACAAATGGCTGTTTGCATTTTGGCAATAGTGGTAGCTATTGCTCTGACTACACTCCAGACCCTATTAATGGGCAACACACTTACACACTATATCCCTTTTGGACTGATTTAATTAGAGATAATGACTCCCGTATGAAATCTTGGGGTGATTCTAGCAAGATGATTTTTGGTTGGTATAAAATGCGTGAATATAATCGCGCATCTGATAACAGCTTTGAAATCATACTTTGGAACAATAACTCTTTTGATTTTCGTTATAGAGAACTAGATATTATTAGCCATGATGTTTTGATTGGTGAGGTTGGATCTAATGCAAGTAACTCATACACTTATCTATACCATGACGAATGCAGTACTGGAACTACAAACTCTAGCACTTGCGTAAATCAGAATTGGAATGACACCTCGTTCAACACAACTTTAGAAAACGGAGGTAGTTTATACGGATTGGGTAGTGGCAACAGCATTGATTGTAGTAATTCTTTGAACGACTCTAGCTGTCCAGGATATGCAGCAGCTTACTTGACACAGCAATGCAATTTAGACGCTTTATATTCAACCGATTGCACTGGATATGACGCTGCTTACCTAACTCAACAATGCGGCTTAGACTCGTTATATTCAACCGATTGCACTGGTTATGAAGAGGCTTTACGTGATTACGAGTGTGACCAAGATCCTCAATACAGCCCAACTTGTTCTGGGTATATTCCAGAGGTGCTTGCAGTTATGATTACCCAAAACGGATTTGATGAACCAGAAACATATCAAATAACAGAGGACGAAATAATTTTATATACAGAGCCGTTTGAAGATTTTAACGAAGAAGAGGCGTTTGAAAATTTTAATTTCGATGATTTTAGTGACGATGAATTTTATGTAGATCCAATAATAGATGATTTTGATCCTATCGTTGAAAGCATATCTTTAGTTAGTAGTGTTAATGTTATAGATGTTTTTGATGCAGAAGAATTAGTAGAAGTCTTTACAACTAATGATTTACTAGCAAATACCGAAGAACTTATACAGCTATTTGAATTTGAAACAATTATTAGAGAGGAATTAGAACAAGAACAAGAACAAGAACAAGAAGCACAATCAGAACCTGTTGAGGTTGTGGAAATAATAGAAGAAATTGAAGAAACAATAGAAATTGCAGAAAATGATGAAGAAGTTATAGAAGAACTTGAAGAAGAAACAGAAGAGTTGGTTGCAGAAGAAACGTCTAGTAGGGGTGGGATAACCTCCACTATGTTAAACGTAGTAAGAAATACAATAAGCGCAGCTTCTTCCAGTTTTAGCAATACCTCTGCATCTAACAGTACAAACAGCGTAGCTAATAACAACGCTTCATCTTCATCAGGAATTAGTACCAGTAATTCACCAAGTATGTCAGAGCAGATAACTTCAGCCAATGCACAAAATAATATGGTGCTATCTTTAAACACAGCCACAGACGATGTAAGTAGTGGTCAAACGCAAAGCGTAACTACAATTATTACACCATTAGCTACACTAGATTCTAGCCCACAGGTAGTCATGGCAGAAGTACAAGTACAAAATATGCAGGGTGAAATTGATACAGCAGTATCTGGTGCAATGACACAAAGCGAAGCGGATCAAATAGCAGATCAAATTATTGCTAATAATATCGAAGAACAACAAGAAGAACTGCAAGAAGAAGCACAAGAAACAGGAGAATATGCTGATCAATCAACATTAGTTGCTTATCTGGGGTATGTTCCAGCTTTTGAAGCTTACAAAGGCTATGAAATGCCTAAACAAAGTGAGTGGTATACCCCTAGAGATATCTATGCCGATGCGGTGATTAACGACAATAATCAAGCCTTTTACGGGCTTTCTACAGAAAGTTATAATACATTAAGTGAAATGATACAATTACAACCAAATTTATAGGAGTTTTTTATGGAATGGTTCGAAAATAAAACTACACAACTAATAGCTTTAGTTGGTATTGTTGGAACCCTAGCGGGGTTTGGCTATACAGGAGCTACTTATGTTAATAGGTTAGAAAACCTTGAAGCGCAGATAGGAGGTATTGGAGATACAGAAGACGCTCAAAAAATAATTGAGGAAAGATTTGCTGCAATAGAAACTTCAGTTGAATATATTAATAAATCAATAGATAGCATGGTTATACCAGATAACAGCGACCTAAAAGCTAGTATAGCTGGCTTAACACTTAGTGTTGAACGTATTCAAGTAGACCTAGAAAAATTAGAAAATAAAGATAAAAACCCATTAGCAGAGTAAAAATAAAGAAAACCAATAAATATATACAAAGTTAATACTCATGAAGTATAATCAACTCATCAGTTCTTTACTGCAGCCTTCGGGAACGGCTTTATCCGCTAATAAACCATACTGGGAACACTATGCAAATAATAAAGAACATATCAAATAAAGAAAGGATACTGCTGTGAGTTTAGAAGTTTTTGCTGCAGTAGTAAGTGCCTTATCTTCGGCTAAATCTGCCTTCGATCCTGAATCTTCAGGCGGTGGCGGTGGTGTGTCGGCAGAAACGCAATCAGGTAGCAGCGATTTAAATTATACTCCTGTAGGTTTAGAATCTTTAGAAATAACTCCTTTCGAATACGCTCTTTTAGAAGACGTGTATAAACAACAGGTAGAAGAACAGCCACAACAAATGTATTATGGTGGTCCGCTGTATGCAGAAAATGGCGGAGGTATTGGTGATTTATTTGAAGACATAGAAGTTTCTATGGAAGTCCCTACAGCTCCAACCCCAGAAGAATTTTTTGAAGAAGATAAGAAAATAGATAGACAAAGACGTAGAGATTTTATGACTGATACGTTAGCCGATGTTGCTTCTTATATAGATTTATTAGCAGAAACTAAACAGTTATTAGACCCAGAAACTCGATCTTCTATTCGTGGTCGAGGTAATATAGTTCCAGGAGCGAGAGGACAAAGGGGAAGAGCGTTATCAAATAAAGACCTTAGAATCGGAGGCACAACTATTAACCCTTTCGAATATAAACAATACAAAAACGGTGGCGAAGTTGATGCGGTATTGGATAGAAGAATGTTCGCCGCTAACCCCATGTTTCATGGTGGAGATGTTAGAGGTCCAGGTGGTCCGAAAGATGATTTAATACCAGTAATGGCAAGTAACGGTGAATTTATGTTATCTAAAGCGGCGGTAGACCAAGCGGGCGGTGGAAACCACTCCAAAGGTATTGCTAGATTAGAAGCTTTTAATGAATTAGGAAACCAGAGATATGGCTGATAGAACGCAACGAGAATATACGGCTCAAGCCCCTGCAGGGTATATAGGGGATTTTTTACAACAAGGTATATTCCCTTATTTAGGTGCTTTTTTACAAGACCAATTTACAAATATAGGAAGACCTGACGCAACTCCGTTTACGTATACAGGTGAAAGGATAGCGCAATTCGATCCTAGAGAACAATATGCTATGGATTTATCCGATGCGGCTATCGGTTCGTATAGACCGTTTGTAGCAGATGCTTCAGATATTTTATCGACAGGCGCACAAGATTTAAGAAATATACAAGGCGCAGGTTTAGGTGCTTTTGGAGAAGCAGGAGCAGCAGCAGAAGCAGGAAGAGGTGAATTTGATCCAGCTTCCGCTAGTAGATATTTTGATCCATATGAAGATCAAGTAGTTCAACAAACTTTATCTGATATTAGTGAAGGATTAGCTAAAAGCGATATGGCGCTTAGAGACAGAGCTGTTGACGCGGGAGCTTTCGGAGGTTCTAGAGGTAGATTAACACAAGAAGAATTAGCAGAAACAGTAGGTAGAGGAGCAGCAGAACAAGTAGGAGCTTTACGTAGTAAGGGTTTTCAATCATCTCTTCAAAATGCTATGACAGGTTTTGAGGGTGCTCGACGCAGAGACCAAGGAGCAGGACAGTTATTTACAGGTATAGGTACTGGTTTAGGTTCTTTAGGTAACGTGGGCGCGTCGGGTATGCAGCGTTTTGGAGCGAGTACGGCGGGATTAGGCGCACAATTAGCGGGATTACAGCAAGGAGATATTAATCGTACTATGGGTATAGGTTCATTAGGTAGGGGAAGAGCTCAATCTGAATTAGATAGAGCTTATTCTGATTTCGTAGGAACTTATAATTTACCAATGACTACATTAAGTAACGTTGGTTCTGTATTAGGGGCTCTCGGACCGATGGCAGGTGGTTTTGGATACGCAGGATCTAATTTTGATGCTGACACTAATTATACAGGTGCAAATGCAGGTAGTCTTTTTTATCCAAACACAGGACCAATGGGCACAGTAGGTGCTAACTTTTATGGCGGCGGAGCGAATCCTATGGGAGGTGGGGTGAATCCTTATCTTGGCGGTATATACGGATCAACTGTAGGAACACAAACATACGGCATGAATATGCCGATAGCGGTGATGTAATATGGCAAACGGAAGACAAAGAGGCGGATTAGGAACACTACCATTCCCAACGTTTAATGCAGGCGGACAAGGTGGCGTAATACCGCAATTACAACTTAGACCTGCACC
>JGI25132J35274_1000071_pt1 | contig 26097 bp, 24 predicted proteins | sample ETNvirenome_6_30_FD_35274 | JGI IMG/M metagenome (IMG submission 35274)
CTCAGACAGTTCTTTAACTGTACGTGGTCCTCTAAGGTTTTTCATACTGTCTCGCAGAAGTTTTATAGCGGAGGCAGCTACATAAGATTGATACTTTTCTGCTGGAGATGATTGTGATTGAGCAATCTCCATAAGTTTCTTGTCCTCATCTATACGAGCTTCCAGTTTAGCTTCTTTTATAGCCTCATCTGTTTTACCTTCTAAGTTATCATCAAGTGTTTCTTGTAAAGGATCTTTATTTTCTTTTACTTCTTCTACTTCTTTCAGAGATGGGTTATTTGCATGAGGATCTTTCTTTGGTTTTGCACCCTCATCCCTTAACCATCTACGGAGAGTAGACACATTGATTCCTAACTCCTTCGCAATAGTAACAAGTTTATATTGCTGCTCGTACATTTCGAGAGCATGTTTAAGCAGCTTAGATTTTTTAGATTTATAAGCCAAAGCACTTAATATATACTATATATTTACATAGCTTTCAAATTAAATGACGCAGACCTTACGGATATATGAACCACGGATAGATGAAAAGACATCTAAAATGGATGTAGGTGGGATGAGTATTGATGCAACAAACACAATAACAGGTTTGTTGTTTGGTTTAGCCAACCATAAAAGTAATAAGGCAAGGGAGTATTACTTCTGGAGGTTGTGTGACGAATTATGGAACCATGACGAACTCCCTGAACCTCTGATGGTTAAGCATCCTTGGGCAGAGAGTATGATACAAGCTGTTATACAAAATAAGTATGTGTCTATTGGTGGTGCTGCTTCATCTGGTAAGTCACACACTATGGCTGCATGGGGAATCCTGAACTGGTTAGCTGCGCCAAGAGATACTCTCGTTCTACTAACATCGACTACGTTACGTGAGGCAAGGAAAAGGATATGGGGTTCTGTTATTAGTTTGTTAACAGTGTTAGATGGTGCGCCCTTTAAGATAAGAGATTCTATTGGTAACGTCGCTTACGTAAATGAGAATGGAACTCTGATAGAGAAAGCGGGTTTAAGTTTGATTGCAGCAGAGCGTAGTAAGACTAGAGAAGCTGTAGGTAAGTTTATTGGTATCAAACAAAAGAATGTTATCTTGATTGCCGACGAGCTTTCAGAACTATCGACAGCAATTTTACAAGCAGGTCTATCTAACTTATCAAAGAACCCATCATTTAGTTTGGTTGGTTTATCAAACCCTGCTTCTCGTTGGGATGCTTTTGGTGAGTGGAGTGAACCAGCACAAGGCTGGGATTCTATTGATCCAAACACAGAAGATAGTTGGAAAACAAAATGGGGTGGTCTTTATAAAAGATATGATGGGGAAAGATCTCCTAACATACTCGCTGGTGAAACAGTCTACCCTTGGTTACCTACAGAAGAAAAGATAGAGGAAGACAAAGCACTGCTGGGTCAAGAGAGTAGAGGTTACTATCGAATGGTACGTGCTGTATTCTTTGACTCTGATGAAACCGATGGAGTTTATACAGACGCTGAGTTAGTTAAGTCAGGAGCTATGGGTAGAATAGAATGGGAGGGAACTCCTACACCTATTGCTGGTTGTGACCCCGCCTTTACTAATGGTGGTGACCGAACAATACTTTATACAGGCCATGTTGGTTATGATAAGTCTGGTCAATTTGTTTGCCAGCTTGATGAAGCAATAGCTCTTACTGACGATGCCACCAACAAAGCCGTCCCCCGATCTTATCAGATTGTTCAGCAGATAAAGGACGAGTGCAACAAGAGGAAGATACTCCCAGCCAACTTAGGAATCGACTCCACAGGTGCGGGTAGTCCTTTGGCTGACATTCTCGCTGCTGAGTTTGGTGATGATATTCTTCGTGTTTCATTTGGTGGAAAAGCTTCTGACAAGCGAGTCAGTACTAATAGTAAACTGGTAGGTAATGAACTGTATGTCAATCGAGTTACTGAACTTTGGTTTGTGGGTAAGGAATTCTGTAGAACTAACCAGTTATTTGGTATTACTAATGAGTTAGCTCAAGAAGTTGTAGGTCGTAAGTACGATATGGTCAAAGGTTCTACCCTTAGAATGAAGCTTGAATCTAAGCCAGATTATAAAAATCGACTAGGAAAATCTCCTGACTTAGCTGATGCTGCTTTTATCTGTATTGATGTCGCAAGGCAACGTCATGGATTGGTAGCTGTAGAGCCTCTTGATTTAGGGAACAAGAATCAGGGATCAAGGCGCAGGAGATCTATGAAACAGCTTACAAATGTACTAACAAATCAGCCATTAGGCTAGATTTGAGCGGTTGCCTTTGTCTGAAATAGTAGTAAATTTAAGGAACTTTTATATTTATGAATTACAACGAGCTACCCGAAGAAGAAAAACAAAAATATGCTGATAGATTAGCTAAATTAATTGCAGGTACTGTTGATGGTGCAGGGACAGATGAAGAAGGATTAGCTAGTATTATAGATGATATAAGAAAAATAGGATCTTCTGAGTTAGTAAACAGGATATCAGAAGCTAAAGATCCTGATGCGGGTAATACAAGATTTTTCCCAAAGGGACTTAGGAAAAGGCTTAGACAAGAGTTTACAGGAGCCGATGAAGATAGATTCCTAAGATCTTTAGGTTACGCTTCAGATGATAAAATTGGCGATAGTGTAGACGTAACAGCATTTAAGAAAAAAGGAGTAGACCCAACTAAATCTGATTTTTCCATATTGGGAGCTGAAGGAAATTTTTTAGGCGAATATACTAGAAGTGGTGAAACATCAGGTTTAGGTGGCGGAGATATACCTAGAAGTATTGCTTTGCCTAAAGTTATAAAAAAAGCAATCCAAGATAAAAGCGAACCAACTCCTGAAAGCGCACCAACTCCTGAAAGCGCACCAGCCCCAACAAAAGGACTTCCTCAAAGTGTTTTAAATACTATATACGGAGGGAAACCGCCCTACCAAAAAGATGAAGAAAATCCGTTTACGGAAACTAAAAAAACCGAAGACCCACAAGTTGGGCCTAGGAATAACCCCATCAAAATTAGTGGAGGACTTCCTCAAAGTGTTTTAAATACTATATACGGAGGGAAAGCACCCTACCAAAAAGATGGAGAAAATCCATTTACGGAAACTAAAGAACCTAAAGAACCTAAAGAAACTAAAGAGCCACAAATTGGGCCTACACAAGCGTTAGCTAAAACAATAAAAAAGACTGTTGCAGCTAATGCAAGCGGAGGAGGATCTGCTACGGGTTCAGGCTCTAAAGCAGGTTTAGGCTATCTACGTTCCAGAGAGGACATGATGGCAAGGGATAAGTCAGTGAAAGCTGCTATGGCAGATGAGAAAAAAGAACGTAGGAAAATGGCAGAGGATAGGTTTGCTATGCGTAGAGGGGATATACTAGCCCGACAAGCCGAACGAGCAAAGATGGAGCAAGAGAAAAAGGAAGCTAATGAAATTAAATCAGAGGCGGGTAATCTTTTAGGACGTGTTATACGAGACAGTTCAGGTAAAGTAGTTGGTACATCGACAACTAAAGCAGGTAGAAAAGCTTTAGGTGATGATTACAAAGGAGCTGGCGGTGGTACTTATGATTTTAGTAAGCCAGCAGATTCTTTTGAGGAACTGTTTGCGAGAGATGCTGTTAAAGATCAGATGTCATCTAGACAGAGACAGGTTATGGATTTGATGAATAAAAGAGCATCGGCTCCGTTAGAAGAAGCTAAAAAGCGAGAACAGCCTTTTAAAGAAGGTTTAGCTTTAAACCCTTCTATCGTTGATGACATGCAAAAACCACCATCAGCAAGTGATCAAACCCCTTTAAATGTTCCTACATTGAATTTAAACCCACCACCAGAAAGAGGTAGTAGAGAGTTTAGAAATCAGTCGGTAGGTGACAGGAGGTCACAAATTGCAAGTGCGGATGTTGTTGGATCAAACATAACCCCAAGCACTAGCTTAAATCCAACACAAGATATTCCAAGGGAAGCCCGAATGCAAAACATGGGAGTCACTAATACTCCACCGCCTGTTACACAAGAAAGCTCAAAGATCCAAGCAGAAAAACGTAAAGAAGCTCTCGAAAAAGCAAAGAGAGAAAGAGGACAGCGGAAGCTTCTAGAACAAACACAACAAGCAGATAAGTATTCACGCACCGCTTAAATAATATGGCTTACGTTACACGATCAATGGAGGGAGTCAGGCAAGTTACTCCTCTATCTAGTAGGTTGCTTCGGGAATCAGAGAGATTTGATGGGGCAGCTAAATCTGCTACGCAGATGGAGGCTGCAAAAGAAGCTATCTTTGAAGTAAAGAGTGGTACATCCAACCCAACGAAGAGGGCTACTGAGGCTGCTGCTGAACGTGCTATTATGGCAGGGCAGAAGATGGCTATACAGGGTGACTTCAACACGGCTGATGTTGTATCTCCTTTGAGGCAAGAGTTTTTTGATAGTATGAGTGGTATGCCACAATTCCAACAGGCAGCTATACTTGATAAATATTCAGATGAGTTCAGACAACAAAGAATTTTAAACCAACAAGAGCAGAAGAGTTATCTACAACTGCAAGAAGCACAGAGAAAAGCTAGGTTTACGCAAGCTGCTGATGCTCTACAGGTTCCAGTATCTAGAAGGATAGAGGAAATAATGTCCTCTGGAGATAATAATAAGAATAAGTTTAACAACTTACAACAGTCATTATTTGAAAACCCAGAAGCTCTTGGTAATCCATTAGTTGCTTCTTTATATGATACAGCTTTTAAAAGCGTTGGTGATAAGCTTGATGCTAAACAGAAGCGTAAGAATATGCAACGTATGCAAGAGGCTAATATGCTATCTCAAGCAATATCTGCTGGTAATACTGGTGTAATTAATTCGTTACGAAAAGGCAAAGGTGGTAAAGGCGTATATGATAATGCACTTAAACTAGCTGAGTCTAAAAAACTTTCCGAACTTGCAACAAATCAAAGTAAGCAAAACAATAGTTTATTGTCTGCTTTGAAATCTGCTGACATAGATACCTTTAATCGTATGGCTCCATCCTTAACTGGACTAACAAAGTTACAACAGCTTGAGCTTGACATAATGAATATGTCTAAAGTCAGGGAACAGCAAGGGATTGCAAGCGATAGAAAGTTAGATGCATTGTCCACCTTTGTTTCTCAAGCTAGTAAATTAAAACAAGCTGCTGATGATTATGAATCCTCGGATGATCAACTTGAATTTTTGATTCAAATGATGGCTAGAGCTGGTATCAATGATGAAGACTTTGCAGAACTTTTAGGCGATGACCTAATGAAGTTAGAAGACGTAAGAGATTTAGACGAGTTAACAACTTTACTTAAAGCTGCTATGGGCAAACTTCAATTAGAAGGAGCTGAAGTAGATAAAGTAGCTCAAAAAATGGGTGAATTACAAACCCTAATTAGAACATAAAACATAATACATAACCCGAACTGCTGTGACAGGAGAACTTATAACTGATTCGTCAGGTAATGACGCATATACTAATCCCTTAACATTCTCTCAATGGGGAGGATCTATTGGAAATAATGTAACTGATGATAAAGATAAATTTATTGGTTATGGTAACTATCTTAGAGAGTTTGAGTTTGAGAGAGGGACTTTAGACGCAGACACTGAAGCAGCTATTGGTAATATTGTTAATAGTCAGGTTACTCAAATAGATCCAGAATACAAACCATCGTTAGATTCAGGCACTGTAGATACAGATGCTAACTTAATTTTTGAAGCTTTCGGCACTCAGGCTAAGAATGATTTCTTAAAAGCAATAGAAGAAGGAGGTAAAAGAGAAGACTTCTCAGCAGAAGTAAACGAAGCTAAACGGCACTTGGTTGAACATGGTAGACTAAGCCTAGCTTCGTTAAGAACACAAGACGAAGATGGGTCTATTAGTTATGAACTTATCGGAGACTCAAATATTCTAGATAGTAGAAAAGCTGTTGCGGAGTCTTTGAGTCGAGGAGCTATCAGGCACAGAGATATGTGGCAAGTAGCTAAAGGAATGGAAAAAGGTAAGTCAGGTGTTAGCACATTCAAAGCCATACGTGATAATCAAGTTAGGTCAGAGTTCTCTGCTGCTTCTCAGGCAGAAGATAAAGAACTTTATAATGATGTTCTTAAAGAAGCCAAAGAGTATTTCATTAATAATAAGGAAGATAGTGATCCCTCTACCCTGATCACTAAAGCACGTAGCCTTCTAGCTAAAGGATACTCCAGTGATAAAGGAATCGAGGAGAAGGTTTCAAGGAGCAGGTTTCAGGATTCAGATATCATGGATGCTCTGGAGCAGGTAGCTTTATTTGAATCATATCAAACAGGAGAGGCTGAGTTTATTACTGACCCAAACAAGCTAGGTGATAACATAAAGGTTACCAAGAATGGTGCAGTCATACCACATATAAATTTAATTTTAGATGGAGATAAATTTGATTCGGCTTTAGAACTCAGAAAAGATTTAACTAGGAGCCAGAAGAGATCCCTAGAAAATTACAGAAAAGATTTTTTCACCCGTCAGTTCCCACGATACAATGAGTTTTTTCAAGACTCTACTGTAGAGAACAAATGGGCAAAGGCAAAGGTTGAGGGAAAACAGAATGGTTTATCTAATGGTGAAATATTAGAATCATTTATGTCTGACTCTAGAAACTACAGTGGACTTAAAAATAGATTAGGTGCGTTAGGAGCTTCTATTGCAGACTCTTTCACTGGACTTGCTTTTATTATTCCTGCTTTGTTTGAAAATAAAGGAGCTATTGATTTCTTAGTATCACAAGAAGAGGACAGGCAGAAGCGTCGAGAAATTGCTAAAGTATTCGGAGATAACTTTGGTTTTGGTATGGATGTATCTACTGCCATAGCTCCAATGGTTGTTGATATTGGAGCTACAATTTTACTGAGTTCATTTACATATGGTGCAGGAGGTGTCGCCTACATAGCGACAAAACAAGGAGTTAATTTAACTGCGAAGGGTGCAATAAAAAGTTTAACAGGCAGTGTGTTAACCAGACAGTTTGGTGAGGATGCAGGAAGGACAGCAGCTAGACTTAAAATGAAGGGTTATATAAAGAACTCAAAGAGGTCAGATGTGATAGACGCTATCAATACTTTTAATGGTTTACTAACTAATAAGAAAGGTGGCGCAAGTGCTTTAGTTAAAGGTGTACAAACATCTTCTTTATTTTTAACAGCAGCTAACAGATCTGCTGGAGCAACTTTTGCTACAGTGTATGGTAACTTAGAAGGTACACATGAAGAAAAGTATGATGCTGCTTTAGGTGCTGCAATGACAGCAGGTATGGCAACAGGTTTAATTACAGCAGGATTTAGTGCTGTAGGTGCAGGTGGTTTCGAGGATGCTTTCTTGAAAGGTATATCTGCAAAACAACATAGATCTCTTTTGGAAAGGATGTCTAGGTCTAAGCTAACCAAGACTCAATATGGTGAGATAATGAAAGAGTATCTTTCAGAAAGAATAAAAGAAGTTTCTTCAACAGGATTTAAAGATGTATATAGAAGATTTTTCAAAAGCGGAAGTGAGGAATTTTTAGAAGAGGGAATAGATGAGTTTGTTAATTCATTTATTGTAGATGCTGCTCTAAATGAAGATACACCTATGATAGACAGGGTAACTGGAGCTATGTATGCAGGAGCTGTTGGTGGTGTTATTGGTCAAGGTGCTGCTGGTGTTCGTTCTATTGCTGAGAAGAAAGGAGCTTTTGAAAGAGGTGGTATAGAGATGCTAAGACAGAGCGAAGAAAATAAGCTCATAGAAAAATTAAGAGAGAGTAGCTCTCCCTTAACTGCTAATGCTCTAATGGAAAGTCTTACAAGGCTTGAGTTAAGAAGACCTAGTTCTACTAAAGAAACAGTAGAGGAACTTAATACTAGAATAGGTAGCCAAGTTGAAGTAACCCAAAAACTAGAGGAAGAAAGAAAGAAAGTTGAAGAGGCAAAACAAGCAGCCGAAGATGAGTTAGGTATTAATATAGTGATGGGAACTGTTAGTGAAGATGGGCGTTTAGCAGGAGTCAACCCAGATACCAATCAAATAACTATATACAAACAACATATAAAAGATGATTTTAATGCGGAAGAAATTTTACCTTACCTAACAGGTAGTGGTGGGGGAGCTACATCAGCACAAAAGGAAATAGTTTTTAAAGACATTGATTTGGTAAAGTTTAAGCAAGCACTCGGTAGTGTAGAACAATACCAAAAATTTATAGAGGAACATGAGAAGGCTCACATACGATTAGGACACAAAAGAGAGGGCTTAGAAACAGAACAAGGTATCGCAAATGAAATAGCTGCTAATGAAGCAGCAGCAGAAGCTATTGGTTTAAATTGGAATAGCCTTAAAAAAGTAGAGAATGAAATAAGCTCGGCTCCCACACCAGAGTCTAGAGCTACTCAAGAAGAAAACATCAGAAACATTTTAAATGGTGACCTGACTCCTGAACAAGCTGCAATAAAAGAGCAAGAACTAAGGAAGCAGGAATTAGATGCGATACTTGATGGTGATGATATCTCAATGGAAGGTCAGGAGGAAGTTGCTGAAGAATCAAGACCCATTGAAGAAAATGTTAGGAAGCGTCTTAAAGAAATAAATGCCAAACTAGAATCTATAGAAGATAAAGACTCTGCTGAAGCAAAAGAACTCATTGATGAAAAGAGAAGACTAGAACAATACTTAGAAGGCTCAGAACCAGAGCAAACAACTCAGGCAGAAAAAGTTATACATTCTGGAGGAGCTGGTGGGGCAGATACAGAATTTCAAAAGGCAGCTTTGAAAGCAGGGTTCAAGGTAAAAGCGCATTCATTTAAGGGACACGCTAAAGACAACAAACAACGAGTTGAGCATACCCAAGCGGAGTTAGCGGAAGCCGACGAAAAATTGCAGGAAGCTAATAAAACTTTAAAAAGAAAACTAGATACTAAAAAACAAAACTTTAGTACTAATCTACTCAGAAGGAATTGGTTTCAAGTTAAGGACGCTGATCAAGTAATAGCTGTAAGCAAATTAGATAAATCAGGTCAAGTGGAAGGAGGCACTGCGTGGGCTGTCGAAATGGCTAAAAATGAGGGGATAAAAGTTTCCATCTTCGATATGAATACCAACAGTTGGTATAGTTGGGATGGTTCCAGTTACGTAGAATCTGAACCCCCTACTTTGTCTGATGAATTTGCTGGCATAGGTGCAAGGAAACTTACGGATGAAGGGCGAGCTGCAATACAAAATCTATTTAAGGAAGAACAAACAACTGAGGCAAAAACTCCTAAACCACCAAAGGTCGTTTATGTTGAACGAGTACAAGGAATGAAGTCTAGTGACGCAGTTCAAAAGAAAGAAGATGATGGAGAGGGTATAAACGTACTTAGAAAAACAGGTGTTGGGAAAAAACATTATGGAAATCCCTTTAGTCATCGAGGTTTTAAAAACACTATACCAACTAAAAACCTAGATCAAACTGTAGACTATTATCGTAGATGGTTGGAAGGTGATGAAACCTTTGAACATAAGGATAAATATCAAAATCGTAGGCAATGGATTCTGGAACAGATTGACAGTGGTGCTTTAGATGGAAAAAATCTTTTATATTATGATGAAAATGTTCAGCCTAACCACGCTGTAGCATTACAAGAGTTTATTGCAAAAAGGAGATCAACACCACCAAGAGAACAAGACATCGGTGATGTTAAGGCTCAGTTAGATATAGCTGCTCAAGAGCAGTTAGATAATGAGCTTGATCAAAACCCAAACCAAACTACGGCATCTCAAATAAGAAACCTTGACCCTCCGACTTCTTTTGAGACACTAGACAAACTAAGGCAAGACAAAGTTATAAAGCTTCAGTCACTTCTTAACCAACTTACTATGTTGGGGCAGACGTTTGGTGTAGACACTAAGTTAGTATCTGACGAACAGAACATAGCTGCTAATGCAGATGGTGAACCGATAAAAGCTTTCTCTTATGTGTTAGGAGAAACAGAAAGTTATATACAAATAAACCCCTACGAAGTTTATAGATTGATTGATGGTCTTTCAGATAGAAACGCTAGATCACTAACATCATCCATAGTTACTGAGGAAATCATACACGCTGCAACACTAGCTGATCTTAGTACAGAAGAGATAACTGATTATTATAATTCATTACCTGCTTCTCAAATTGATTCAACGATAGATAGTTATTATCTTACAGATAGTGATAGAGCAGCAGCTAGAGCTAGGTTAACTGATGCAGATCCTGAAGTAGTTGCCAAAGAGCAAAGAACTTTAGCAAAAGAATCTTTGCGTATGCACACTCAGATTGGACTTAGAGGATTTACTTCTGAACAAGACAGAGCGTTCTACTTGGATAACCCTAATGTAGTATCTGTACTACTCAGATACATAAAAGGTTTTCTTAACAGAATAGCTAGAGCTTTGAAGAACGATAAAGAAAACCCACATCTAAGAGTTGCTGTTAATAGAATAACTCAAGCGTACAATGATATGAGATCTGGGTACATGATTGGAGATGTTCCTTTGTTTGACCCAGACAACCCTTTGAAAGTAGTTAATACTTTAAGATCAGAGTATGAAGGTGATGTTAATATGCCTCCAGAGGTAGGTACTGTGGTTGAAGTTACAGAGTCACAGATTGTAGGAGATGAAGAAGTTGAAACAACAAAAGAAGTTGCTTTCAAGCATGGAGATTTGACTGGTATGTTAACACTCCCTTTGATGTATACAGGAGACTACAAACGTAAAGGGAAGGTAATGAGATGGTTGACTGGACAAGGAGATCCTAGACTAAGGAGTTTGAATCAACAAGCTACCGCTTTACGTAATACAGTATTCAATGAAATCCAAAAGTATAAAACAAAACTAGAGTTCTTAATTGCTGAAGCATACCCAGAGGGAGATGCTCCTGTAGAATTATTTAAATTAATCACAGGTGATGGGGAAACTTTAAAGTTAGATAAAAAAACAAAAGACTTTATTGAAACAGAGTTTGCTCTCAGAACAAAAACTTTAACAAGACAGTTAAATGCTTTAGACGAGGAGTTAAAGACTACTGCGGATAAAGACAAAGAACTGGAAAGAGAAAGTGTAGCTGAACAATTATTAGAACTTCCTGAACTTAGAGAAAAAGCATTTAACTTAGCTTTTGAAAATAAGAAAGCTGTTTTAAATCAAAAGAGAGAAGACGCTATAAACCAACTTGGTGGTTATGATGATAAAGGATTTCCTAATAATGAAATTGTTTTACACCTCTTGGAGCTACGTAAAAAGACAGACGCTTTTTCAAAAAAGATAGCTGAGTTATATCCAAATGATAAAGACGCAGCTAGAAAATTAAAAGGAACTATTGATGCTAACCTAGAAATTTACATAACTAGATCTTATAGACTTTTTTCTGATGCTGGGTATGCGGATAAAGTAATGAATGAAGCTGAGTACAGAACTGTAAGAGAACAAGCTGCTCTTATTTTTATGGATGAATATGTAAATCTTCGGTCTATCCAAATAGTCACTAATAAAGAAAAAGATTCTGATGGTAATGTTATTACTAGAATTGATGATGCTAGAGATATAGCTCAAAAAGAAATAGATTATGATGAAAAGACTGATGATAATATATCAAAGACAATTCATAACATGATGGTCGATTACCTTAACTCATTTGGTTCTGACGTAGACCCAATGGTTAGTCCTGCTACTTTAGTGAGTTATGATAGTGCCGAAAAGAGATTAGGGTTTACTAGTATTTTAAAAGATAGGCTCAAGAAAAGAAAAGAGATCCCTAAACAATTAAGGGAACTGATGGGAGAAGAAGGTGATAACACTGGGTATGATGGCATCATGAGAACCTATATGCACGTTGGCATAATGGCTTCCCACCAAGCGTTCATAAAAAATGTTATCGATTTTGGGATGGATAAAGAGAACAACTGGATAATAACAGGTGATCAGTATGATAGGATAGCAGGTGATAGCCCAGATAAAAATAATTATGGAGTATTCAAATTAGATGGTTCTGAATTTGATCTAACAAAAATCAGAGGCAAGGGGCGTTTATATGCAGATAAAGAAATGATTGCTACTATCAAAGCTATGCATGATGGTTTGAAAACTTCTTTAAATGAAACAGAAGTTGCTGCTAAACAATTAAATAGAGCAGCACAAGTTCTGACAGGATCTTCAATGGCAGCAAAGACTTTAGGTTCTATAGGATTCTATATCAGAAATGCCATGAGTAACGTATTCTATTTTGGTATATCTCAGGGGATGATAAACCCCATCAAGATGACTCCACAATATATGAAGAACTTCCGTAATGAGATTGCAAGGAAGCGAGGGTTCTTTGGTAAAGAGGGTCGTGGAGGGGAAGATCTAGATGCATACTATTCTAAGTTGGATGCTCTTGATATTATAGGCGATGAGATAAGACCTAAGTTCCTTGATGAAATATTCAGAGGAGAGGAAACACCAAACTCTTTGATGAATAAGATTTATGATGTCACAAAGAAAATACAAAATGAAAGTGACGAGAACACAACTGAGAATGATTTAAAGAAAACAGGATCTAAGTTAAATAAACTATATGTATCATTGCAGGAAATGTCGGCTGCTATGGATACGTTTTACAAGATAACTTATTTTGAGCATGAGGTAGACGTACTTAGAAAAGCTAGAGATGCTGCTAAAGCATCTACAGACCCAAAAGAAAATACTGGTAAGTATGCGAAAATGACTGACTATCAGATTGATAGAGCTGCTGCTGAAAAAGTTTTAAGTACCGCTCAGTCATATAGCAGATCTTCTCCATTCGTTAGAGGGTGGACTAACTCTACTCTTGGTGTCATGTTTGCTCCTTTCATTAGGTTCAAGGCAGAGGTTGTCAGGATATCAGTCAACACTATACGATTATCAATAGAAGAAATAAAAGATAAGGAAAGTGCCGTTGTCAGAGCTAGGGGATGGAAAAGGCTGACTGGTTTCTTAGGTACAACAGTTGGATTATCTGCTGTAGCACCATTGATAGCGAGACTAATTACTGATGTAGATGATGACGAAGATGCTGCCCTTAGAAGAACTTTAGTTGAGTACTTACAAGGACATACTTTCATTCTTTACAGAGATGGAGAAGAACTTAAATCTTTGGACTTCACATATATAAATCCATACGCTTTGTTAGCTGATCCCGTACTACGTGCCGTTGAGAAAGGCTTTAGAGGAGAAGGGGTAGGGGCAATGACTATGGCTTTTGTTGATGGTCTTATATTTAAAGAGTATCTAGATGATCAAATATTTGCAGGAGCTTTGATTAGTCTAAAAGCAAATAGAGATCCTCAAACAAATAAAAAGATATATGAAGAAAGAGATACAGCATACGATGCTTTCTACAAAGGGACTACATTCCTACTCAAGGAAGCCTTTGAACCAAGGACAATAAAAGCAGGAAGAGAAGTAGCTACCATGATAGGTACGAATCCTGTTGATCAAATATTCAAAAGGATTGGAGCTGAGTTCTTACCATTCAAACCATACAAGATAGACATATCAAATAACTTGAGAAGATACTTGTTTGATGTCAGAAGGGAAACACAGAATATCTCTATGAGAAAGAATAAAGTTCTAAGTGATAGACCAATCTCTGATTCAGACATGAAGTCTTTAGTTCTAGATGAAATAAAACACAGAGTTAGACTAGATAAAGAAGTACTCCACACACTAGAACATATGGGATCTCTCGGTGGTCTTTCTGACAAAGAAGTAAGAGATATTGTATTTGGAGCGCAATTCGGAAAACGAAGATACGGATTCATGATGCAGGGCAAGACAGAAACTCCAAAAGAAACACACAAAGGTTTGAAGAAGAAACTACGAGATAAGTATCAACTTACTGGTAACTCAGAGTTTCTCAGGAGAGAACGATTGCTAGATGCTTACTTCAAAAGTCTGCCTAGATTCTACTATCACGATGTAGAAGACTAAGCCATTGCAAAACTTCTGAAAGGAATAGTAGCTGCTATAGACCCATGCTTATGGGCGAGGTACTTAAAAGTATCTATGCTCTTTTGTTTGTCTTTGTTTCTATACAGAAGGACTCTTGAATCTTTGATGCTTGCAACAATCTCGTATGAGTTTTGTTTTTCCAACATCGCAATCCAATCATATCTACTATCTGCATCCGTTTGTATGTAGCTTTTAACACTCATGGAAATATTGCTTCGGCAGAATTGCCTTGGCAGCTCCCAGAGGCATAAAGATCTCAGCCCCAACTCTAGGGTGTTCACCATCCTCATCTCGAAAGATAGGATAAACTTTAAATGTCTCTGGCATTACTTTGTGGTTCTTTGTTTGCATGGACATAAGGAGTTCATACTCTTCAAAGTATATTCTCAAAATGTTCATGGTCTTTAACAATATTTCTAAAATGATTTAAAAGCAAGACAGAAAATACCCTGACCCCTGTAGTCTGAACTAGGTGTTCATCAAAGACGCATTGAACAACTATGCAAAAAATAACGCCTCATCTAGAGTTCTCCTCTAGCTTTATTCCTAGCCCAGAGTACAGGAGTCAGGGTTCATGGTTTAAATCAAGGTTCTTTTATACACACCACTTCACCTTCTGTTTCTATCCACACTCTAGCCCCACAAGACAGAGGTTTATCTGGTGAATAGACTACAGTACATGGTTCTGTGATCTCAACTCTATGGCAGTACTCGTTACTTTTATAAGTCTTCACTGTGATTACAGGTTCTTTTGTACCTGACTTTACATTACTGCGTATCTTGTGTTGATTAACGTGTATCCTTGTTTTCATACTTTAGCTGAAAAGAAGAGATTTTTTCATGATATCTTCGGGATCATACTCTTCTGGATCTAAAGGTTTAGGGTTTTGACCTAACTGTAGTAGTCGGTCAGTTACCATTTCATGCATCATACCACACCTATGTAGGTTGTCCCCTGCACGATTCCAAGTGACTATGTTCTTTAAGTATTGTTCATGGATTCTTTCCAATTCCTGATTCAGTAGCTCAATTTGCTTTTCTTCATCATCAGCTACTGTATTAGTAATTAGCATGATATCATCATCGTCTTTACCTTCGGGTTGTTTACTCATTTTATTTTAGTTGTGTATTAGTTAATGTTAAAGTCTTTTCTGTCGTAATACATCTTGCAAGAACTACACTTAATACATTCCCACTTTAAATGATATACTTCGTTGTAATGACCACAAGGACATTGAGCTTTGTACGTTCGACCTTCGTAAGTCTTACTGATATCAGCAGAGACAGCGAAGAAGCTTAACACAAGGTAGATCATTACAATCCAAACTATTATTCCTATTACTATTATCATAAGTCTAAATCTATCTCAGGTTCTATTGTCTCTGTGTGTTTCAATGCTTCTTTAAAACACCCTGTCTCTCTAGCTTCTTTGATCCTCTTGAATAGGTAAGCTACTAATACTTCATCGCTAATCATCCAAGGATCAAGGTGCAGGGAATCAACGGAGAATGAGATGTTGAAGTCATGCGTAAACAATCTTGGCTTGCTACGGATGACATCCCTCAACCATTCGTGATAAGGTTCATTTGATATGTGATCGCTCGGCATCGTTTAGTTCCTCCATTCTTTCTGATAGTGAATTGATTCTTCTTTTGTATTCTAAGATACGTTCGTTGTGTATACGTATCTCATCTGCCTGTTCGTGCAACTTCTGTAGCAGTCGCAGACAGATGAGAACGATCCCAACATATACTCCTATGATTAAAATTGTGTATATCATTTTTGTCCTTTAATTTTTGAAAATCGGCTAACTTGAATAAATGGATTGAGCATATATTTATTACTAGCCGATATATTCAGACTACGATACTTTGCCACATAAGCTCCGTCAGTAGGGGTTTTATTTTCTGTATTCCTAAGATTATCTATTTTCTTTTTACGCCTAGCTTTACGTAAACCTTTTGCTTTTGCTTTCGCATTCCTTTGGGATCTGTTCATTTTACTCTGGTCTAATTGCTATTTCTATCGAGCCGTCTGTATGCCACAGGATATCAGCTAGTTGTTTCTTTCTCACAACGGACTGGTACTCATTCCATGCGTCGTTAAACTTTGGATAGCTGTACTTCGCCCACATCTTGAGATCACTCGGATGAATGTAATCTATATCAGATGGTTTATAATCACCGATTGAATCCCAATCCCTTTGAGTCATCTGAGTTTCTCTTTCATCTGCCTCCAGTAAATCTGCAAGGGCGGTTTCACTGGCTAAGTTCTTATGGCGTTTCTTTCGGAGCGTCACCCTTGGTGGGTTCGGCTCCAATGAAACAATATAAGATTCACCATTTAATTCTACAGCTCTGTGTATTGCTTTGTTTAAATCTGTAGCCATTATGATATCTCCTTAATATAATCTTCCCATTGGGATGCTTCTTCTAATTTATAAATCAAATCATCTATAACATCTCCGATAGTAAAACCAGATCCGTTATTATCCTTTGGTTCATCCATCAACTTGCGTAGCTCTAAGAACTCCTTGATGTCATTTAAATCACATAGGGTTTCTGATACGTTCATTCTGATACCTCCTCCTCTGTTATAACTTCACACTCAGCAGATAACAAAGTATCTGCTCCTCCCTCCCACAAGAATACGTTACTAATTGAACCTTCGTAATAAATAGCGATGTGATCATCACTGTTTGGTATCTTAACTTCTAAGAGTTTCATTCTGATACCTCCTCAAAGTCCCAATAAATGTCAGATATGTTATTCTTGATATACTCGTGTACGTGTTCTTCCAAATCATCTTCTTTACATTTGAAGTGTATATTATCACAAGCGTGATGCTTCAGATAAACTGAAAATAATTTCTCTTCTGCCTCTTGATGGGTGACTACCCAATGCTGATCAAAGCTAATCTCCTGTTCACAAGTAGAACAACGACCATCTCTAGCAAGGAAAGATACTATTTTATCTTCGTGTTTAGTCATCCACTGGAAATGATCTAAATCTACGTCATCAGGAAATACACTGTATGTAGCTTTGTCACTGCATTTACAGGGAGAGAAGTTTGTTTCGACTACGAATCCTCGGTTTCTCATTTTGATACCTCCTCAATCAATTTAAGTATCTCAGCGAACTCATCACTAGGATCATTCTCACTCCAATCTACGTCCAAGTTTGTAGTGCAAATGGTTTTAATTTTTTCTAGTAGGTCTTTCATTCTGATACCTCCTTACCAACTTTATCTTGTACGTGGTTCTCCCACAGTTTGAGTTTGTACTCCTCTACTTCTAGCTCCTTGATGATAGTCATTGAGTCACAACACCAGATAGCATCATCAACTTCTTCAATTATATCTGCCTTAGTTCTGTTAGCAGACATCGGGTGTACACATCCATAGAATGTGAACTTATATACTTTAGGTTTTTTCATAGTTATTTTATTTAGAGTTAATGCCCCCTCAGATAGAAGCCGTATAATTCACTAGGTGGAAACTATCTGAGGGAGCTGTGTTTCATTACTGCTTGAGTAACGGAAATTCATTATAGCATCGAGTAAATATTCGGTCAAGATCTTTTCTTCAATTATTTTCTTTCAGTGCATACCTTTTTCCTTCAATTATTTTCTATCCCATGCACCCCCTTTTTCCCTTTCAATTATTTTCTTTCAGTGCATACCTTTTTCTAAATCAAATAATGCAAATTATTTTTTGATCCAGTGACTTTAAAAATACAAAACCCCTATTTTTATAGGGTGTGTTTTTTTAAGCGAGTTTAGGCAAAATTAGGCAAACAGTTATTTCAATTATTTTCTATCCCATGCACCCCCTTTTCCCACAGATGTGTGCCCACTAAAAACTATCTCCCCATTCATGAGTCAGGGTGCAGGGCGCAAGTCTCAGAGTTCAACCTGATGGGGGTCAAAACCTAGATAGGTATAAAAAATTAAATCTCAGATGCCTGTTCGCCCCCCTCCGAAAACAATGCGAGTGAGCTTGCGAACGAGCCTGACTTTTTACCTTACTAATTCGAGTGAGCTTGCGAACGAGACTGATTCTGCTGAGAGTGACAGAAAAAAACCTACTAGGGAACGAATCCCCAGTAGGCTTGTGAACTTAGAGTTTGACTGTGAAGCCTGTATTATCATGAACAGCATCTCCTTTAGCGTTTAGTGCTACTATCCTATGTTTACCATCTAGGAATCTTAGGTCATGTTTATCTCCGTTTATTGTCTTCATACCTTCCCATTCATCTACTTTTTTATTGAAGACTACAGCTACATTTAGACCATAACCAACTAAGGCTTTTACTAGTTGTGTATTGTCATCTTCTGATTTTGAGAAAGTGAGATGATAATTCTCAGGGAATCTGTATTCTTTACTTGCAGCTTTGACAGCTCTGACTTGATTCTTTGTGTAATCATAGAACTGTACATCTGGGTTGTTTTGAATAATTCCATATCTTTCCCATGATATATCACTAGTTAGGTTTAGTCTGAAGCAAGGTGTAAGATATTCTTTTTTAGCTTTGCGTTTAGCCATATCAATATCTTTTTGTAAGAAATGTAAGAAGTTAGCTTTGCCTTCTTTGAACATTTTTGTTTTACGTATTCTAGCATCTTGTACTGTGTTCATACGTCCTCTACCTGCTGTGTTAAGACATGCTGCTGCACATCCTTTACTTGCGTGTGGGCATACATTGTATCCTGACAATGTATGAGGTGCTAAGTGTAAGCCGAATGTCATCCATCCGTACTTTTTGCTTTTGTCTATTTTTGAGTTGTTTAGTGTAAGTAATCTCATTCTGAAAGTGGGGGACTTTCACCCCCGATGTATTAGTCTCTAATTAAGTATTCTAGATGAAATCCGTCGTCGTTGTCTTCAACGTCTTCAACTGGACTTACAGAGTTGTGTACGCCAAAGGCATACCCTTCGCTTATCTTGATATACCAGTCGTCTGGATGGTCTTCTTGTACTTCTTTTAGTGATTTGAAGTGTGTGAAGTAGATAAGTGTGTCATGTAGATCTATTGGTCTATGATCATATCTTTCCCATTCTTTTTCGAATAGTTTGACGAGTGCATACATTGGCCATCCTTTGGCAATGTGCCAGTCTTTGGCTACTTCGTATGCTTCTTTTGATGTAACTTTGATTGTCATGATAAATGTGGGGGACTTTCACCCCCGATGTTTATTTGTTTTCTATTACGATGAATGCAATGCATACGATTATAAGCCACATAAGTGCCCATACTATAACCGCACCCATTATGCTTTGATCATCTTAGGGTTGAAGTATGTAGCAGGTAGTGTTTCCTGCTTAGATGATATAAGGTTGTGACCTATCTGAGCTTGATAGTCTAGCTCTCTGTCATCAACTACTTTAGCAAGCCATGATGCGAAACCTGCTTTTGCTTCAGCTCCTGCACCAAACTCACTTGATGTGTATTTCTTCCATGCTCTGTTAGCTGTGCCATCGCTGTGGCCAGTACCATCACCGCTTGTGTAGTACTGTGTAACTGCATTGAAGAGATCATAGAGTGTCTCTCCTTTGTTACCAATGCCATGCTCATGTAAGAATGCGATATCAACGATCTGGTTGAACGCTCTAGTAGACATGATTGTGTTTGGATCTACCTTGATACCTTTGTATGCAGATATTAGTGCTTCAGCTTTCTTCTGATCACATTCTACTTCAGCGAACTTATTCATCATATGGACGAATTGATCTCTACCTTTGTAGATGTTAGCAATGGTACGTCCTGCTTCATCAAGTCTAAGATCTGCATTAGCAGTTTTCTTTATCTTGATTGACAAGTCACCTTGATCTGATAGTGCATACTTGAATGTATTTGCACATACAACTCTTGTGTTTGAATCAAACATTGTCATTGCATATGAACCATCGTGTGACTGTAGTAGGTTTAGATAGAACTGGAAGATATCTCCATTGATCAATCGGTCTGCATCATCTGCAATTTCTATTGATGAGAAGAATAGCTTTGCGTTCTTTAGTGTACCTAATGTTTGTATACTGTAATCGATACCTTCATCATCTAGTGAGTTGCATACTGCTTGTACTAGTTTTTGGTTAGGTATTGATTTGTATCGTGTTGATGGTACTCCAAGTCCGTATCTGATGCCTTCAAATTCTCTGGTGAGTATCTTGTTTTCAGGACACTCTGACCATGTATTGATAAGCTCCATGATGGAGGAATGTGGAAGTCCACCTTGTCTTGCTGAGATGTTTAATATCTCTTCTCTTAGCTCTGGGTTTACATCCGCATATGCAGTACCTTCATCTATGTTGAAGTATACATTGCGGTGATCACTATCAATGATTTCTTTTGATAGTTCTGGCTTTATGACTTGAAGGTCATGCCATTCTTTTTTAGTGGATATTACGGTATCAGTATGTTCAATTTGATGTGACATAGTATTTATTTCTTTCTATTTTGTATTTATATGTTGTTGATTATGATGAAGTTGTATCATCATAAAATTGTATTAGTATTCTCTTGCAAGTTCTTGTAGGAGATCAGCGACTCTGCTTGATGTTTTCTTTAACTTATCTGTAGATAGTTTTACTTCTTCATACATTAGATCTTTTAGTTCTTGTATGTTTGAATCAAGTCTTTTGATTCTATTGTCTAGTATGGAGTCTTCATCTTCGTATCTGTCTTCCATGCGGTCATGTATTAGATCAGCTATATCAGAGGCATCAAATTGCTCTGCAATTTCGTTTGGTGAGAATTGATCAGCTACTTGATATGATAGATCGTTTAGGTCTATTTTGCTTGCAATACTTTCATGATCAACTTCATAAGCAAGTTGGTCGTAGTTTATATTGTTTGCTATTACTTCTAATGTCGAGTCATTGTCTATTATATTATCTGCAACTATTTGAACAGTTGCATCACAGAAGTCTTTGTCTTCTGATATCTCGTCAGTGATTTCTTTTATGATATCTTGATTTACCATTTCTGATGCAATGTTACTTGCAGTGATGTTGGCTCGTTTGATGATAGCATCAACCAACTTGTTATTAATAGCTCTGAATGGAGCAAGTAGTTTATTTTTCATAGTTGTTTTTGATATGAGATTAGTCTTTGTTAAGTGGATCAAGTTTGAATTTTTTAGCTACTTCTTTTTTGAGTAGTGGACTGAAGTAATGTGGACCTTCGTTGCTGAAGCGTACACCTACTTCAATGGTGTGTTCAAATGATGGGTTATAGAATCTGTATGCATCTACATTTCTACTGAATTGTGTATAGTGTTTTATATACTTGTTAATAGCATCTTCTGTTAATCTTTTCTCTGGTTTGAGATGTAAGTTCGATTGGTATGCCATTGCTTTTACAAGTTCGTAGAAGTCAATGGGTACTGCGTTGTATTCATTATTCCAATATGTATTCATAGTTTTTAGTTGTTAGTTGTTAATATGATATATTTGAGTTGAGTAGTTCTTTTACGCCATTTACTGTGACGTTTACTGTTTTTGTGTGATACCAGTCACCTTCACCGTCTACGAAGTCAGCGACGTTTACATGGTATGGAAGGTCGTAGTAAGCATAGTTGTTATACTTAACTTTTAGATCATCAGCAATCTTGTTGGTTGCTTGATGCCATTCATTTCTAATTTCTATAGCTTTGTCTTCTCCAGTTTGATCCAATACAGAAGCTATTCTTTTTTCTAGTTCCATTGAGTCAGTTGGTAAACCTAGATCAGTAAGTCTTTTCTCGACGAGAGCAGCTATGTTATTGTGATAGTCAATAGCTTGATCTAGTTCTTGCTCTGTTTTAAACCACTTTGTTTCTTTATATTCAGGGAACCTGTCAATGAATTCAGGAGAGAACTCGTAGTATGTGTGGTGAAACAATTCTTCTCTTTCTTGCATTGCTTGAACGCAATCCTGATATTTGTTGTAAAGATCAGTGTAGTGCTTGTGTCTCCTTTTGTATTTACCTTTTTCATGTTTGTATTTGATATCATTTGTAATGACCATTGAGACTAAGAGGCCGATTAGAACGATAGCGATAGCTGATAATAATAGGATAGTGGATTGTTCGATGTACATAGTTATTATATTTAAGTTAAGTTTATATTTAGTGAGCAAATCCCCGAAGAAAAAAACCGCCATCCTTGGGAAGCCCGATGAGGATTCGAGTGAAGGAGAATCAGTTTGTTTTCTTTTTTCTGAGTTTTTGTCCATAGTAACCACGACGGATAAAAACCATAAAAAAGAAAGTCTACCCAAACTGATTAGGATGAACGAGACACCGCAATCGGAAGCTTACCACTCCATGTGCGAATGACGTTAGCCGAAATACAAACTTGTTTGTATCAAAATCAAAGACCAGTTTACAAAGTGAGGGGTGGAACCCGAACTTTGCTAGTGGCTATGCGTTAATTTAGATGTCACTTGTTATTGGTTAGCCTATGTAATTCAACTTGTTGAATTAGCAATAGACACATGGTCTTTGGAAGAGCACACTGTATTTCTTCTGTTACTGCTTGCAGCACAAAACTATCTATTGTTGTGAATCTGCAAACAGTAACCACACAAAGAAATACAGTGTGCGGAGGCGGGAACCGCCCCGTTGTTGATTCAACGAAGTGGTCATGCATACTGCGAGTGAAAAGGCTGTGGCTTTGAACGAGCCGTAATCAACAACAGATTTTGGGCGTAAGATTTTGGTATGATGCAAGTTTGTTGTATTTGCACAACAAACTATCATACCATAAAATCTGAACGGAATGGGTTATTCGATTGAAAAAGAGGACACAGGAAGCGGTAGCGATAGCGAGAGCTTATCTTGTCCCTTTTTTCCCCACAGTATGATGGAGCCTTGAGGAAATACGTAGTGATGTGACCTTCAAATAGAAAATAAAAAAGAGGGGCGCAGCAGGATATATATTTTCTATGACTTGATATACCTGTAATCTTTGAATTTTATGCCCTGCAAGCAACCCGATTTATTTTCTACAAATCAAGAAAACGGCATTTCATTTCTCCAGAAATGAAATGTACGCTAGTAGTTTTCTTGTAATGATACCACGAGCGCAGTTTGGCACAAATGATGTGGTCATTTGCCAGCCAAACGAGCATAATGATTTGTGAATATTGAGTTGTGTACTTTGTTGAATATTCATTTCAATGCGAAGCCTAGATCATTTGAAAGGAATTCTGTCTAAGGATTCATGATACAGGAATCAGGGTACAAGTGAGTCCTGTGCGAATGAACCATTAACCATGAATCAGGATTCCGTAGCCGTGCAAAATGGTATGGTTAGTTTTCTGGAGAGATGCTGTTTGACGCTTGCGCTTTGTGGGTACGCCACCCCTATGGTGTGGATTTTTGTGTGGTGCTGACCTGTATGTATGGGGGGTTTGAGAAAAAATTTGACTTCTTTTTGCCCGCTCATATTAGTACCTATGGCAGACCTTAAAAAGCAAGAATATTACAAGAATAACAAGAAGAAAAGACTAGAATACCAGCGTAAATACTACGAAATGAATAAAATTAGTATCGCTGAAAAACGAGAAAGGGAACGGGCTGACGACCCAAAGTGGAGAGAAAAACAGAGAGCTTATAATCGAGCTTACTATCTACAGAACAAAGAGCGCATAATGGAGCAAAGAAAACTCAAAAAACAGGGTACAGAAAACCGCTCACAAGAATAAGCGGGTATTTACCAAAAAAGCGGGAACAAAGAATTGACCATATGGATTTTGAGCGTCTATATTATTCCCCAAAACTTTTTCTAACAAATATGAAAATGTTTAATGCAGTTTATGATATATGTAAATACATTGTATATGTCATAAACTGCATTAAAAGAAAATAACATTATCTATATTAATATATATAATATGTATTGATTCAATTTCTTTTCTGTGCTACTGCTTGTTTATGGAAAACCTATTAGAAAAAACTGAAAGAAGACCTATCCCCAAAACAAAATACGAAATAGACCAACATGGGTTTGTTTATCGCAACGGAAACCGTTTGCGGTCCCAATATAAAAGCGGCCGTTGGTACGTAGTACTAACTAAAAAATCTGGTAAGCGTCTAACTGTAGATACTGAAAGACTAGCTGATTTGATTTTCAGCGACGAGAATCCTCCAGAATTGACGAGAGCCATGATTGAGGATCAGATGAAGTCTCGTCAGGTTCCAGAGTATCCTCGCTATTCTGTGACCGAATATGGAGCTATCTACTGTATGGTCCCTCCAAAGAGAGGTCCAAACTCAGGGAAGATGTACCTTGTCAGAGAAAAAACAAATGTATCAGGCAAACAATACGTAACCCTGTACGACTACGAAGGCTGCCGTCGCTATGTACAAGTTCAACATATCGTGGACTCTGTATGGTGATCCCTGATTCATGATTCCTGACTCAAGGTACGGGGATCAGATTCACCCTTGTAGAAAGCTAAATTGGCCTTAAATTTATTGACTAATGTATAATGACCCAAAAGCCCTTCAGGAGTTGGATGGTTTAGCTGCTTTTGACAAAGACGGCAAACCGATGCAGAGCCGTATTAAAGATGTAAAAAGTGCGTTAAAAATATTTGAAGGGCTTCGCAAAGCGGATGAGCAATCGTCTGTAAACAGAGCCAGAGTAGATGCAATGTTTGATGGGGCTAATCCCTACAATCAAGCGCAACTAAATGCGAGCGGTCAGGGTCTTAAAACTAATTTGAATTTCGGAGAGGCTCAACGTCTTTTGGATATATCGCTATCTGCCTACGTAGACCTTTACTCTTCACTAGAAAAACTAGTGGAGGTAAAGGGTACGCAGGGAGAGCCTAGCGAGATTACTCAGCAAGAGGATATTGTTTCTGAGGAGATAACTCATTTGTTGCGTAGCTGGCCTGATTTCCATTCCCACTACCTTCGTCTTTGTACGACGTTCATAAAACATGGTACAGGGATCACTTACTTTGACACGCCTGATGACTGGAAGTTTAGGGTGGGTAGTTTTGCTGATATTTTGATACCGAGGCAAACACCTGCATCTGAGTCGGCTATTGATGTAGCGATTGGTCGTAGGCAGTATCACATACATGAGTTATTTAATTTCATCAAAAACCCAAAAGCTGCTAGTAAGGTAGGTTGGAATGTTGAAGAGGTTAAGCGGGTTCTTTTGAAGAACGTGACTACACGGGGTCGTAGGAATCATAAGAATATTTATGATGATTGGGAGTCGTTACAGTCTGAGTTAAAAAACAACGACATACATGAAGGGTATCAAAACCCTACAGTATCTGTGTTACATTTTTGGGTACGTGAGTTAGATGGGAGTATATCTCACTACATATCTACGGAAAGCGATTGCAAAGATTTTTTATACAAGAAGATTTCCCGTTATGAAAAGCCAGAACATGCGTATGTTATGTTTACGTATGGAGTAGGCTCGAATGGAACATATCATTCTATACGGGGGTTGGGGCATCGTATCTTTAACCACATTCAGACGAGCAACCGCTTGCGTTGCCAAATGATTGACGGTGCGATGTTAGGATCGGCAGTTATGATTCAACCCGAAAACCAGAGGGCGTTAGATGAATTAGGGTTTACGTATTATGGAGCATATGCCGTCCTATCCCCCAACGTTAATATTATTGAGAAGGCAGCACCTAACTTGAGTACTGGTGTGCAGCCAGCACTGAACGACATATCGAATCAGTTAGCTTTGAATACTGATACTATCAGTACATATGGGCCTAATCAGAGTTCACCGTACAAGAATCAGATGCAGGTTGTTGCTGACATGGATGTTAGTACTCGATTATCTGGTGCTTCCTTAAACCTGTTTTATGCTTCATGGAACAGGCTTCTTAAAGAGATTGTTAGGAGGATAGTAAATGGGAAGCAAGACAGAGAGCTTAACGAGTTTTATAGTAGGTGTGCAGACCGAGGGGTACAGGAATCATTTATCAAGACATTGGATTTGGCTAGAACAAAAGCCGTCCGATCTATTGGCAATGGCTCGTATGCGAATAGATTGGTTGCCCTTCGGGAGTTACAAGCTATATCAGGTTCGTTTGATGAGGTTGGTCGTAAGAACCTTACTCGTGATATAGTTTCTACTCGTGTCGGG
>JGI25132J35274_1000074_pt1 | contig 25739 bp, 8 predicted proteins | sample ETNvirenome_6_30_FD_35274 | JGI IMG/M metagenome (IMG submission 35274)
CAGACTCTGTTTGTGTTGGTAGTGTTATAGACGAAAAAAATAATATTTTATATTTACTTTTAGCTTCTCAAAATAGAAATTTAATTATTAGCTGGGATAGTGTTACACAGCAAATAACACCTGTTTTTGTTGATAGTAATAATATATTACAATACGATAAAACAAGGTTGATTACCGGTATCAATATTGTTGACGATATGTTATTTTGGACTGATAATTTTTCAGAACCAAAAAGAATAAACATACCAAGGTCTATAGAAGGAACTCATCCATCGGGTAATTTACATACTAGATTAATAGTTCCAGAAAGAGGTATTAATATTACAACTGGTGGTAGTGGTATTCCGATTGTAGAAGAAAACGTAACAGTAATAAAAAAAGGACCTAAAGTACCACCTGTGCTAAGATTAGAAAGTAGTGGTTCTACTTCTATAAAGCTTTACTGTGGCCAACCTTATCCTGTGCCTTTTAGTCCTAATGTTAGTGGTGTAGGAGTTGCTGTTGGTTCAGATATTGATATATATGTTAAAAATTTAATAGATGGTTATTATGGTAACGTGCTTCATGATTACTATAAAGTAGGTGACACTCTATATTTAAAAGCAGTTAGAGAAACTCCTACTGGTACAGATCCAGATTTAGAAGATAAATGGAGTAAAGGTATTGATAATGATCACGATATAAAACTTACAATATTTCAAATAGATAATACTGATAGAAGAGCTTCTGTAGGTTATCATACTAGAATAAGCTGTACTATCGAAAGCTTAACTGGTAACTTATACAGTGATATATACACCGTAACAAATCTATCAGAGCCAGAATTAATTTTTGAAAAAAAGTTTCCGCGTTTTGCAACTAGATGGAAATACTCTGACGGTGAATACTCTTCTTTTTCACCATTTTCACAAATAGCTTTTTCACCAGGTAGCTTTAGTTATCATCCTACAAAAGGTTTTAACCTAGGNATGGTAAATACTTTATACGCCGCTCACGTAGAGCAGTTTATACCTCAAGATGTACCAGATGATGTAGTTGCTGTTGATATATTATATAGAGAAGCTGGTTCGCCTGTTATATATGTTGTTGATACTATAAGAAAAAACGATCCTCTTATACCTGGTTTTGCTTTTAATTATTGGAACTCTAAATATGATTATAACACTTTTGTTCCTTCTGGTACACTTCGTGAAGACTTAGGTTTTAAAGGAACTTATAAAATAACTAGTGATACTATTTCTAAAGCTATATCAGAAAATCAAAATCAAAGACATTGGGACAATGTGCCTAGAAAAGCTTTAGCACAAGAAATAGTTGGTAATAGATTAGTTTATGGTAATTATATTCAAAACTATAATTTATATCCAGGTATAGATGAATCTTTACCTTACAAAGCTTCTTTTGAGTTAAACATAGAAGATTATAATAAAAAAGAGTTTCAGCTACCAAGAGGTAGTTATTACGATTCTTTACCTTCGATAAAATCTTTAAGAACATATCAAGTAGGTATTGTTTATGAAGATGATTATGGTAGACAAACACCGGTATTAACAAGCGAAAGCGGTGTAATAAAAACTAATAAAAATATAGCTAAAAAACAACATAGGCTAACTATTAGACCTTTAACTGATGCTCCTGATTGGGCTACAAGTTTTAAATATTTTATAAAAGAAACTTCTAGTGAGTATTATAATTTAGCTATGGATAGAGTTTTTGACGCTGAAGACGGTAATGTTTGGTTATCTTTTCCTTCTTCAGATAGGGCTAAAGTAGATGAAGAAACTTATTTAATACTTAAAAAAGATGCTTATGGCGCTTTTGTACAAGAAAAAGCTAGATATAAAATATTATCTGTAAAAAACGAAGCACCAGATTTTATAAAACTACAAGCTTCAGGTCTTGATACGGTGTCTTATAACAACGTAGTAAATAGTAATTTTTTATCAACAGGTTTGTTTGCTAGTAGCTCAAGTGTTCCTGTTAAAAACGCTAAGGTGTTTGAAATAGATGGTGATAGACATATTGAGTTTATAGAATTATCTGCTGTTTTTGCGCAAAAGAGAGCAGAAAAAACTATAGCATCTACAGAACCACTAACTCTTGGTCAAGAAGATATTCAAATTAGTTTAAGAATAATAAATGAAAGTAATACTCAATACAACGGAAGATCTCAATGGTACAAAGTAGATAAAGTTTTTAATAGTAACATTAGTTCTGGTTTTGAATTTACAATGGAAAAACCTTTTGAAGAAGATATAGAATTTTCTTATGTGCTTGACGGAGGTGATGTTTCAGAGCTTTTTGACGAAACACAAATAGTTTTTAGACAAGAAAACGAAGAACACAAATCTTGGTTTGATGGTAGATTTTTTGTTAAAATAGAAAGAGATTTAACTGTAGATAACAAAGTTATATCAACACCAACAAAAAACTGGATTAAAGTTGCTCAAAACCGTTTGTATTATATACACTCTGGAGAAGGAAAACAATTAGAAAGATTAAAAACAAATACTCAAGACACTAGATACCCTGGTAAAAATACTAACACTAGCCCTTATAATGATTTTAATGGAGATTATGAGCTTTATGGAGCTGCGGATTCAGTTTTTCAAACTAGAATAGCAGACGCAACTAATCAAATATATGATCCAACTGACCCTAGTTATGGAGCTAGTCAAAAACGTTTAGAAGCTTTAATACCACAAGTTGGTGTTGCGATTGATTATAGCGGCGAAAAGTTTTATACGCCAACTAATAATCAAGAAAGAGCTTACGATATACTTGAGCACTATATTGGTAATAATCAATTTGATCCTACAACTGGTGTTTTTACGCCTACGATTAACGTAAATCCTTACATACAAGAAAGCTTTTGGTTTATAGATAGAGCTTATTATATAAGAAATAACACTACTAGGGAGTTCTCTCCAGGTAGTGCGCTAAATGGTAGAGGTGGTATAGAGCAAGACGAAACCCATGTTGGTGGAAATGCTACTGGTAATTATTATTTGACTGGTTCTTCTTATGATAATGATAGAATGCCTGGTATGCGGTTAAACGAAGATGAATCACCTAGAACTATTACTATTTCTTTTACAGAAATACTAGATCCTAGTTTTAATGGAAAAATAGGTACTGCACACGAGTTTAGTCTTAACAACCATCCAGATCAAAAAGATTTTGCACAAAGACTAAGGCCTGGTACTAAAGTTAAGTTTTCCGACGATCAAACCGCAGAAGATGGTGGTCCTGTTATGCGTACTATAGAAAAGGTTGAAGGACCTTTTTCTATAATTACCGCTTCAGTCCCAAGTGGATTTACAGAAAATGCTAAAGACCCTTGGGCTTTAAGACTTACTTGGCATATAACATTTAAAGAACACTTTGGTAATCCTGTTTATAACACTAAAGGATATAATCCTTTGTATACATTAAAAGATGTAAATATTCAACAAGATGATGGTACTTTTAAAATATGTCCTGAAACAGATTGCACTGGTGGTGCTACATATCCTTGGGCAATAGCAGGTGGAACAGGTACAGCTTCAGCTCATTCAACTGATAATGACAACGTAGCTGCTGACGCAAATCCTACTATAATGGAAATTTATGAGGATCAATATTCAATAGGTGATAGTGAAAAAGTAATAGCTGAAAGTCCTGTTATATGGGAAACAGAACCTAAACAAGATACTGATATAGATCTTTATTACGAAGCTAGCGGATCATATCCTGTTAATATAATAAACTCTACTACACAACCAGTTCGTCCAGGTGCTATAGTTAAAGTGTCAGAATCAAATCCTGATTATTTTAATAATGATGTTGATGGTAATGGGGATACTTGGCTTGATAGAAACGATTTGAATACAGGTGTAGGTAAAGACGCTATAGTACAAAGCATAGATTTTAGTTTAAACGTTAATCTAGGTAATACGGCAAACATTGGTAATCTAATAAGAATAGAGGAAGGTACTATATTAGACATTATTTTTAAAGGTACTAAAATACAAGTTGTTGTTGAAGAAGATATAAATGATACTACTTATACTGCTGATAATTCAATTAGAATAGCAGCAGATTTTCATAGTAATTTAGTTTCTTTAGACTGGTTTAATTGTTATATTTTTGGAGAAGACATAGGTGTTGAATCTGATAGAATACGTGATGACTTTAATCAAGTTACTATAGATAATGGACCTAAAGTATCTACAACTGTAATTGAAGGCAGGTATAAAGAAGAAAGAAGAAAAAATGGTTTAATTTTTTCAGGCATTTATAATTCTATGTCTGGTGTAAATAATTTAAATCAGTTTATATTAGGTGAAAATAACATTAAAGAACTAAACCCTAGTTATGGTAGTATACAAAAACTACATACTAGAGATACAGATTTAATAACTCTTTGCGAAAATAAAGTATTAAAAATATTAGCAAATAAAGACGCTTTATTTAACGCTGACGGTAATTTAAATCTAACATCCTCTAAAAACGTATTAGGACAAGCGGTTCCTTTTGTTGGTGAATATGGTATATCTAAAAATCCAGAATCATTTGCCTCAGAGTCTTATAGAGCGTATTTTACAGACGCTAAAAGAGGTGCTGTAATAAGATTATCAAGAGATGGATTATCACCAATATCAGATTTTGGCATGCGTAATTGGTTTGCTGATTATTTTGTTCAAGACGAAAGAACTATGCTTGATGCTGGTGCGGACAAAGGTTATGTATTTGGTAGCTATGATACAAAGAAAAAACATTACAACGTTACTTTTTCTGATTTAACAGTTTCATTTAGCGAAGATGCTAAAGGTTGGGTAAGTTTTAAATCTATTGGTCCTAGATTAAAACAATATGATGAAACTATTGTAAATACTAGCTCTAATTATCCAATTGATTTTGCTGGTTTTAGTTTAAATAATAAATATTACACTTTCAGAGATGGTGGTCTTTATCAACACTATTTAGATAACCAAAATTATAATAATTTTTATGGTTTTCAATTTAATTCTTCTGTTAACTTAGTTTTAAACGATTCGCCTGAAATAGTAAAATCTTTTAATACTTTAAATTATGAAGGTAGTGAGTCCAGAATAGAACAAATAACAACAGCTACTGTTAATAACGTTGTTTATAATGATCAAGAATATTATAATCTTGTAGCAAGAGACGGTTGGTTTGTAAACTCAATAGTTACTGATCGAGGAAAGTCTACCGAGCAACATGGTTCGGTTAATGAGTTTATAGAAAAAGAAGGTAAGTGGTTTAATTACATTAAAGGTGAAACTACTAACATAAACAATATAGATCCATCAGAAACGAGTTTACAAGGCATTGGTTTGCCAAATGCTATCTCAACACCAACAACAATCTATGGCTGTACTGATCCAAATGCTACAAATTATAATTCAGCTGCAAATATTGACGATGGTTCATGTGTTTTGTGTGTGTTTGGTTGTACAAATTCAGCTGCTGGTAATTTTAATGTTTTTGCTACATGTGACGATGGAAGTTGTGCGTTTTTTGGTTGTACAAATACAGGCGCGTTTAACTATCAACCAAGTGCTACTGTAGACGATGGTAGTTGCTCTGGTTATTTTTATGGTTGTTTAGATCCAAACGCTACAAACTACAACTCAATGGCAAATACTTGGTGTAGTAGTAACACTTTTGATTTTAACGCTTTAAATAACTGGACACAGACTATTATGGATGGTGGCGCTATTGGTGGTAGCGCTAGCGATAATTGTTGTATTTATCCAATTCCAGGCTGTACAGACCCACTAGCAACTAATTACGATCCAGGCGCTGACACTGACGATAACAGCTGTAGTTATGCTGGTATTGGTTGTCCAGATCCTATGGCTTGTGATTATTATAATGGTTTTACAGGCTGTATAAACGATCCAGATGGTGTTCAAGGTACTGGAGATGAGTTTTATGAAGCTGGTAACACAAGCTGTTGTACATACTGTCAATATGGTTGTATGGATAATACAGCTACTAATTATTCTGGCCCTGGTAATACTAATGGTCTTCCAATTACAGACACGCCTTGCGATGGTAGCGCTGCGTCTGATGCTCAAGGAGCTACTTGTATAGCTGGTAAAACCGGTATTAACTGTTGTTGTGATGGGGTTACTGGTATTAACACTGGTTGTATGGACGCTACTGCTGTTAATTATAATCCAGCGGCAACGCAGTCTGATGGATCATGTTGTTATGCTGGATGCGGGGTTCCTTCTCATAATCCAGGTCCTCAACCAGATGTTAATGGTTATTGTGTTGTAGGATTTGGGCTAACTAACTCGTTATATAATCATAATGGATATATAGGTATTGGTAATTCTAGTAATTATATTGGCGCTAGCTATGTTGGTATATGTGATCCAGCTAACGGTATTACTCAAGGTTGTGGTAAATGTGTAGTTGGTGCTGGTTTAGATTTAAATGGAAACACAATATGTGGAGGATTAATAGGTAATTCGACTTGCGGTAATCAATACATAAATTACGATCCCGCTTTACACGCAGACTGTTTTGGTACAGACTTTGACTGTATAGGTGTGCAAAATGGAAGTGATGTTTCTTGTTGTGTTGATAGTGTTTATGGCTGTATGGATCCAAATGCAGACAACTATGATCCAAACGCAACTGCTGATGATGGTAATTGTCAGTACCCACCAGAGTGTTGTGATACTAACACTTCTTGTAATTACGCTGTAAACGGTGTTACTACACCTGGTAACGTTACAGCTGATCCAAATCAATGTTCTAATAATTTTGGAAATTGTGACTATCAATCATGCCAAGGTTGTGTTGATCCTACTATTGGTTTTCGTGCAGGAAGAACAGTAATTGGTGCTAATAGCTTGTATAATGGTCAATATGCTTGTAGAGGATCAAGTTACTCTGCTGGTCTTCAAACAGCAAATCTATGGTATTATACTCCAGCACAAGGTGGTGCTGCTATAGCTGTTTGTTCTAAAGATGGAACATTAGATTCTATTTCTAGTATTGATGGTAGTGACAATAGAGACGGTTGGTTAGCAGAAAATTATTGCCCTGATTGTGATTTACCTGCTTTTTGGGGTGGTGTAATGCAGCACAATCCTAATAATCTACCACTTGGAACAAATTGTAATTATTCTGGTTCTGGTTGTACTGATGGTGGCCAATATGATCCCAGCGAATATGGTATTACTCATACGTATGTGAATCAAGCAGCTATTGATATACAAACTACTTTTAACAATGCAATGGGACCAAGTCCAACTTGGGGACTAAGTCCTAGCTGGCCTACTACACCAGCAATTGGTTATCAGTATGGTTCTATAACGCCTGGTCAAGCAGCTGCAAATTATGATCCGTTTGCAAGTGTTGATGACGGTTCATGTTATCCTGTCATTCGTGGTTGTTTAGATAACACTCAATTTAATTATGGTGCTTCTTGTCTAAATCAGAATTACGCTTGGGGTTGGGGTGATCCAAATACAAATCCTCTTTTACCACCTTTTGATNCAAACCAATTTGGTACTCAACCTTTCTTAGATGCTAATGTAAATGAGCAAACATGTTGTCTTCCAGAAGTATATGGATGTACAGATAATACAGCTAATAGATTTACTCATGATGATCAATCTGTAGGTAGTACTTCAGGGCCAAAAGACTCTGTGATGTATGGTGGTATGGGTTATAATGGAAGCTTCTTTAACAATACAGGTAGTTTAAATGACGCGGGTTACATATTGGCGTATACATTTAAAGGTCAATACACTGGCTGGCAAGATGCAATAGGAGCTTTTAATTATGATCCAGCTAGCCCTGCTAATACTTTGCAACCAGGTTTTTTCTCTCCTGATTTAAACGTAGAACCTGGACTTAGTAGTCTTGCTATTAATGGTAATACTGTTATGTCTGTTCTGCCAGCTGGCTTTGATCATACTAGCCCAAGTGATATTTCTTATTACGCTGGCAGTGGTAATGAAACTGGTTGTTGTTATATGGCTGGTTGTTTAGACCCAACAGCTTTTAATTATGATTATGGTAGAAAATATACATCAGATGATCCTAGCTCTATACAAAATACGCCTGCAGGAAGAGTTGAAGCTCAAAACGCTGGTATTGCTGGAGGTACGGGTACAGAAAAGCTTAATTATTTCTTTGAAGGAGAAACTCTTAACACAACTTGTGTAGATTGTACCAATGCAACTGGTTTAAGTATTGATCCTAATAACATACTTGATATTGAACAGCATACTGTTTGCGCGGATTGTGCTGGTGTGCCAGCAACTGCTTATCACGTAGATATAGAAACTGGATTAGCGCCAACGTCAAGCACTACGCTTTCTGTATTGTCTGCTTATAAAGTACAAGAATATGCTAATAAAGATTGTTGTTGTTATATATCAGGTTGTATGGACGACACTGATCCTAATTATAATCCAGCGGCTTGTTCAAGTGATCCAAGCGCATGTTCAGGTATTCCATTCTAAGCGTTTAAAATATATTAATAATACAAATAAAAATATATGTCATATAATATAGGTGATCCAGGTCCTGCTGGTGGTTTCATATTTGCAACACCACAAACGCCTGGTAACAATACTGGTTTTTATTTTGAGGCAGGGCCTCACGATCTTGCTATTTCGCAAATGCCTTCTGGTAGTTATGGTTATGTTTGCTCTACTGGTAATACTTGGCAGCCATTACCTAACCCTGGAGTAACAGCTGGTGTACCTTTTGTTAGTACCGCTGCTGAGTTTGGCTGGATGAAAGCTGTTATACCTACGATTGTAGCTATACCTTCTGTACCAACAGCAACAGGAGCTGATGTTGGTGATGGTAAAAATAATACTGTAAATTTATTAAATCCTCCACCAAACGTACAAGCTATTTTTTATCAATCAGCTGCTGAGTTATGTGACAATTATTCTACCGTAGGTGTTGATCCAGTTAGTGGTGATGGTCCTATAGATTATAAAGACTGGTTTTTACCTTCTGCTAGAGAAGCTAGATTAATGATGACAAATATTGGTCCGAACACACAATATAATCAAGCTGTAAAACTTTTGGGACCAGGTGTTGTTGCTGGTAATACTACATATCCTAACACTAATAAATATTGGACATCAACAGCCGATCATACAGGTGGCCTTATAAAAGCTAGAATAGTAGATTCATTAACAGGTATAACGACAAATGCCACAAGGTGTCATTTATATAGTGTTCGACCAGTTAGAATGTTTGCGTATGAAAATTATGAAAGAGAATATCGTTGTCCTGGTGATGCTGGTGGCTCGGTATGTATAAGTGTTCCTCTTGGTTCTACCTTACCACCTTTAAATGCTTTTCAAACAATGCAAGATTGTAACACCGCTTTACAAAACGGNGANTGTGGTGGTGGNCCAGATCCTTGTATACCTAATGAAGCTGATTGCTATAATTATAGAGATGGTATTGGTGGTGTTAATATGCAATANACGCCAAGGCTTACNCCTATATACACGCCTGGTTTAAGTGGTTCNGGTGCTCAAAGCAATATTGCTCCAGATGATAACAAAGGTAATAGTTATCGAATATCAACTGATCATTTAAACATATTTAATCAACAAGTTACAAGTTCTCTTACAGCTCACCAATGGATTAAGAAGTTTTTTAATACTATTACAGCATCAGGCGAAGAAATAGGCGAAAATCAAAGCTGGGATTCTGTTATAGGTTTACCTTGGTTTACTTTAAATTTTTCTAAAGTTGACGCGGTTGGTAATGAAATAGATATTAATCAATTTAAAGCGCAAAATGGAAGTGGTTATTTAATAAAAATATGGGACAAAAAGAAAAGGCTTTTAGGTTCTTGGTTATATGATAATTGTCAAGTTATGGTTGAAACTACTAAATATAGGCAAGAAGCGTTTCAAGGCCAAAATCCCGGTGCAATTAGAAATGACATAGATGATCAATGTAATAATTTTCCCGAATTATGCAGCTCTAAAAAGCTTAGAGTACTTTTTACAGTAAATGGTGGTAAGCTTCCTCAAATGATAGATGGACACCATGAACACGGTAAAAACTATAAAATAATTCAATATGGTTATTCAGAAAGAAATAGCTATTTATCTGCAGATGTAGGTTATGGCTCTCACCACACATCAAACGTTAATCTTGGTTCTCAAGGCGGCCCGATGTCTTCAATAGGCACTCCTTCATCTCCTATAAACTTAACCTCTTTAGGAATTAGTAACGCTAGTGCACTAGGTTTAACTGATTATGTTTCAACAGGACTTTGGATCCCTTCTTTTGGTCATAAAAACGAAGATTATGCAGTGCCTTTTAGTGCTAGTGGATCATTTAACCCAAATTTTTTAACAAATTCTTACGCGTATATACTAATAAAATGTGATTATTTTGATAATTCACAGCATGGTTATGCTCACATGAATGGCCCAAATACAGATGAGTTTCACATGAATATAATTTGCGACGAAACTCATGGCGAATGGTGTGGCTCGTTTTTAAACGAAATACCAAAACATAACGCTAAATGCGGTCAATCATACTCGTGGCAAGCGGCAGGTCTAGCTAGTTTTCCACCTACTTCATCTTATGCTACAGGTGGTAAAATAAAAAGAGTAACAAATAATTGTAGAAATCATGGTATGATTGGTAATCGAGCTTTGAACCATACTGCCCATGGCACAAACCTTACTGGTCCTTTTCCTTATAGTTTAAATGCTCAGTTAAATTATCCTGTTGGATGTATTGATCAAGATCCAACAAACCCTTGTTTTCATCAATCATTTAGTAGTATAAATTTTCATCCTTGGTTTGCTCAATTTAAACCAGGTGATGGTAGTGTACCTGGCGGTAGCTCAACATGGACAAATGTTACATGGTACAANAGTGTACACGATTTTGTTTTTGATAATCAAGCTACACGTTCAAATCCAGCAACAATGGAGTGTAGACATTTAACTTGGAGTGGTACTAATTCCACTGATAGCGGTACAGAATCAGATCCAGGTGGTAGAGGTGAAAACGGTGAATATGTAATAACTGAGTTTAATATAAATGAAAACCATATAACTGAAGATGGTAGCATAAAACAATTAAGTGTTGTTGGAGATGCTTTCGCTACTTTTTCATTGACTATTACTACAAACGATGCTACTGTTAAGTATTATAATTTTTCATCTGATACTTTTANCACAACATATAANAAGCTTTCTTTTGAAAAACTTAATGCTAGTGGTTTNTATCAAAAAAATATAATTTTTCCAGCTTCGACTAGTAATGTTGTTTATAGCATAAGATTACAAGCAGAGCCTCATTTTGATACAGAATTACAATTAAATAGTGTTTTATCTAAAATAAGCCAGACAAAGAAAATATATCAGTACGCTAAAAAGAAAATTACTTTTACTAGCTCTTCTGAAACAAGCAGTTCTGTTCTTACTTTCCCAACAGACGTAGAAGTTGATAGTTCTCCTTCTTTAGTAACTATAGATAATAAAAAAGTAAAAAGCAACGTTAATGCTAACTCTGGTGTAGAAAAATCTTTGTCATGGACATATAGTGTTGGTAAAGATAAAAGAATTATTATAAAAAGACAACCTTTAATAACAGACTTTGAGTCTAAAGGAACACAAATTGTCAACGGCGTAGTAGATGTTAGTGATGCTAATGATGGTAAAATAGTTACGCTATATAGTGTTGAAAATTTGCTTGTAGGTGATACTATTACAGGTGTTAGTTCTGGTAGTATAATTGGATCACCTGTTATTACCGCTATAGATTTTACTAATAAACAAATAACAATTGACGTTGGTCAAAACTTTGCTCCAGATATAACTTTAACTTTTACAAATACAGGTGTAGGCGCTACAAGAAGATTTAGCAACACTGAATATAGTTTAAACAATTTAAAAGCTACATTAAACAACTTAACAACAACTGTTACCTCTGATGTTTCTAACAGCGCTACTGTTCCTGTTAATAGTATATCTGGTATAACACCTAAAGCATTAGAAAAAACTGTTAATAATACTTTTNTATCAACTACTAAAATAGCTTTTAATGACAATGTTGATGATTTAGCCNTAGGACAAACTTTAGTTGAAGGTAAAAATTTAGCTGGCCAGTCTATAGTTGGNGCGCCTACTATTGTAAAAATATTAGAAGCAGATAACGCTGTTATTCTTTCTTCACCTCAAACATTTAGACAAGGTACTAAGTTAACTTTTGCAAGTACTTTTGTAGAATCAAGCTCAATTGATGTAAACAATAGACCTTATGTTGAAAGAATAGAAGGCTCTAGTATAATACTAAGTAGCAGCCAAAACTTTACGCAAGGACAAACGCTAACGTTTACCGGTAGCAGTAACTCCGTTACAATAACAGCTAATATTGTTTTAAAATCTATAGGTGAAAACGATGTTACAGCAACTTTAAAACTAGATAACATACTTAAAATATCATAANATGCTAGAACTACAATTTACAGGCCAATTAAATAGCTCACTACAAATCGGTGATATAGTTTATTATTTACCAGTAACAAANACNGCTAATTTTAACGTGTCTAATACAAGTTCGGCTATTGANTTAGGACCAGTAATAGAAATAGTTAGAAATAATTTTAACGAATTTATAATAAGAGTAGACTCTTCAGCTGCACAACCACCTAATAATAGTTTTTTTATGTTTTCTAAAGACAATAGAGTAAACATAGCTAGTGTGTTAGGTTATCACGCAGAAGTACAGTTTGTAAACAACTCTAATAAAAAAGCAGAAATGTTTAGCGTAGGCTCTATAGTACAGCTAAATAGTAAATAAAAGCTAAAAAGTGTAACTATAATAAAAAAATATAATATGAAAAAAAGAAAATCATTTGCTCTTAAAAAATCTCCTCTTAGAGCTATTCCTTTAGGCGTAGCTATTATAGGTGGCCTTGCTTCAACAGCTCTTGCTACTAGAGGATTTACAGGTAAAGATAATTATGATACTCAAATATCTGAGAAAAGAAGGAATGTAAACCAGCTTATTCGTGATTTTTCTAATTTATCTACAGCAAATTTATCGGCAAAAGTAGAAAATCCTTTTCAAGACATAGACACTAAGTTTGAAAATCCTTTTGAAGATATGGTAGGTGTTGATACAACAGCTACTGATATTTCTAACGAACAGTTTCAACAAAGCTTAGCAACAACACTAGATAGAATGCAAGAAATGGGTATGATAAACGCACAACAACTCGCTAATGCTAAATTAAAACAAGAGCAAAATACAAGGGCTATTTTAGCGCAACAAGTACAACAAGCAAATATATTAAGAGCTAAAGGCGCTGCTGATGTTCAAAAAATGGAAGCACAAGCAGAGCTACAAAAAGCGCAAGGCGCGTTTACCGCTGAACAAATGAGAATACAAGGTGCTGTTGATGCTAGAAACTTACAGTATCAAAAAACACAAGGAATGTTAGCTTTAGAAGCGGGTCAATTAGATAGTTTAAGATCTGCTCAAATAGCTGATAAAAATTGGTTTGAAAGAACATTTGGATAAAATTAAAAAATATGGCTAAAAAAACAACAACAGGTGGAGTAGTAGACATAGCTGCTTTAGGTAGAATAGGTCAATCTATAAATAAGCCTAAAGAAGAAAATAAAGGTAAAGGTATAGATAAATTTTTGCAGTTTGCTGGTCAAGTTGCTATAAATTTGTTTTCTAATGCTTTTAAAGAAAAACAAGCTGTGAACGCTCAAAATAGAAGCATTACTTCAAAAGTTAAAACAGATCTTTCAGATGCTTCTAGTTCGATGACTAATTTAGATCCATATTTAACTAGTCTTGGTGACAAGTTAAATGCAACTACTAAAGAAATAATAGGGCCTTTTTCAGGCGTAAGAGATCTTGTTGATCCTGATAGAGTTGACAAAGGTTATGATGATAGAAATAAAATTTTATCAGAGTATAATAATGTCAAGTCAACTATTCAACAATGGTTAAAATTAGGCGAGCAACATCATAATATTTTTTTTAATAAACAAATTCCTGACACAAAAGGTAATACATACAAAGCTATATTTGATCAAAGCGCTTCGTCTGACGTACTAAACATAACACAAGCTAACGCACAAGGTTTTTTAAATAAACATATAGAGTTTAAAGAGGGTAAGGCGTATATAAAACAAGGTTGGTTAGATTTATACGAACAAGGAAAAAAAGTTGATGGTGGTGGGCCTTTTGGGTATGAACAAGCTGATATTGATAGTTTTACCGAAAGAGAAAAAAATAATACTTTATCTAGCGAAGAATCTGAGTTAGTAGAATTAAAAGATATAAAATTTGCTAATTACAATACCTCTTCTATGTTTAATGCTGTTGTTGATGATATAATTGGTGGTGTTGGTGAAGAAGCAATAGACGGGCCTTACAATCCTATTATACATGGGGCTAACATGAGAAGAAAAGCTTCTGCAGGTGTAGAAGATCTAACACCAAATCAACTTAAAAGTTATTTTTTTAGCGGAAAAGGTCTTTCTAATTATTTTGCAGGTCCTGTTGACTCTGCAGCAAAACCTATAGATTTTTTTATTGAAGACCCTAGAATTGGGCGAGATCCAGCACGCTCACCTAAATTTGAAATTATGTTAGACATTGATCTTGATGGTACAAAAGAAAAGTTTACAGGAACAAGAGATTGGCTTTATAAACAGGTTACAGACAAAAACAGCGGTTTTGGTGATATTGAAGGTGTTTATCGTATTTATCCTGCGGAAATTCAAGCAATTGAAGAAGTTAGAGATCGCATAACTTATTATGAGGGTTCTCAAGATAACAGTGCTAGATATATTTTTGACATGGAAAGTATTGTAAGCCAATTTAATGCCGAACAACTAAAAAAATATACAGAGTACAAGCAAGGCGTTATAGAACAGTTAAAATCAGAGCTTAATTTTGAAGATGCTAGAATGAAAAATACAATAATAGACTATGCGGCTATAGAAGGTAAAATAAGGCACGATCTTATATGGAGTCAATCACCTAAAAATATAAATAGCCCTAATTACGTAAAACCAAAAAGCGAAAGTACATTTACACCAACTTTTGATGAAAGAGCTTCAACAAGTAATATGAACGCAATATTAGCTTTATCTAAAAAAGAAAAAATAAACTTTGATGAAGATATAAAGTTTAATTTTATGCCTGCAAGTGATGATCTAGAGCTTCGTTTTGATGAAACAACAAATGAGGTGATTTTAAGTCAAAAGAAGTTATATAAAGATCAAACTTCAGTAATTACTTTAGGTAAAGCAAATATAACAGATAAAAATAAATTAAAAGGTTTATTATACGAATACACAGGAACACTAACTCAAGATAGAAGATAATATGATTAGATTTAACAACGAGCTACAACCTGAAAATACTTCTGAACAAGACAATACTATTGTTGGTAATGTAAGACCAGTAGAGGTTATTGAAGATAATCAACAAGATATACAATCTATTTTACCCACACAACAAGAAATAGAAGAGTTTGATAGAAGGGCTTTTGAAATAAGAAAACAAAATATTGAAGGTCAAAAAACATATTTAAGAGAAAAAGCAATAAAAAATAAAACAGGTCTTTTACCGTCTAGGTACCCTTCTTTACAAGTTGGTACTAAAAAAATAAAAAAACGAGTACTTGATCCTACAGAAATAACAGGTAGTAAAATTATAGATGTTGAAGAACCTATTTATGAGCGTGTTGACTTGCAAAAAATGGAGGAAATAACAGCTGCTGTTAGCTTTGAATATAAAAATATTTTTAATAGCTTAATGTCAGATGAATTTGAAACTCTTAAAACTTTTTCTGACGATCCTTTTACAAATAAAGATCAATTAAAAAAATATCACAACAATGTTTTTTTAAAAATACAAGAACAATATCCAGGCTTAAGCAAGAGTGATTTTATGAATATATCCCAACCTAAATTGAACCAAGGGATTTTTATGAAATCTTTAAATGAAATTAGCGCTAGGTTTATGGAACAAGACGATGCTGAAAACTTGGTTGGCGCAACAACACTAGATGAAAATATTTATAAGAAAATATTTAATTTAACTAGTCAAAATTTTAGCGAAAAAGAATTACAAAAAGCAAAATATGTTGCTGAAATAAGAAAAGCAAATAAAGAACTAAAAGTTTTAAGAGATGAAGGAGGAGATATTATGAAAATAAACTCCTTAGAATCTTTAATAAGAAAACGTAAAAGTGATATAGAAAAATTAGCTACAATAGAAGGATCTTTTGCTGGCGAGTATACGGGTATGTTTGCAACTGACGAAGACACTAAAGATAAAAAACTTGCTAGCGCTCGTTTTGATTTAGATGATGAAACAACAAAATATCGTAAACAAAAAATAGAAGAAAGTAAAGAAAATTTTAAAGGAAGCATAGATATAGAGCTACAAGAACAAAAATTAGCAGATCCAAAATTAAGTGATCTTGAAGCTCACGAGCTTTTGTATAAAGCAAAAGCTTACAACTTGCAACAATTATGGGTTGCTGGTAATACACAAACAATTAATTTAAAGTTTAGTATTAATGAAGATCGAGATCTATACAACAAGCTTATTGAGCAAGGTTTTGATATAAAAAAAGATGATGAATCAAGCGTTGTTAATGTTGACGTGCCTATTAAAACATTATTTGACGCTGGTTATGATGGTAGAGATTTTACTGGTGGAGAAAAAGGTGTAGGCGTTGTAATGAGTAAAAATATTAAAAAAGAAGATATTGAAAGGTTGTTAAATTATGAAGCTGCTATATATAGAAATAAAGCTGAGCTAGAGTCTTTACACGAGATAATATATATAAACAATGATCCTGTAACTTTTGATAGAGGTGGTCTAGGTGGTTCGTTTGTTAGATCCACAATAACATCTGTTGCAACTCATTTTACAGACATGAGCCCTGTAGAAGCAGATAAGCTAGCTTCTTTAGGACCTGGTTCAACTGAGTCTAAAATGTTAGATGAGTTTCAAAGATTAGGTTCTACTTATAATGATTTTTATAAAGATGAAATAGCTTCTGGTAAAGTTGATGCGATAGATTTTACTGACAAAGAGTTAAAAGCTATAGAAAAAACTTTTGCAGAAGAAGTTGGTGAAGGATTTGGACACTTTGTACCTATGCTTATAGAACTTGGTATTATATCTTCTGGCGTTGGTGCTAGTTTAAGAGCTACTGGTCTTGCAAGAACTTTAGCAAGCATGAAAAACGCTACTGGTTATAAAAAAGCGCAATATCATGCTATTATGACGATGATTGAAGAGGGTAAAATGTTCGTTGCTGGTTTTCAACCTGGTGCTGGTGCTGGTTTTTACGCTGGTGGTCAATTAACTTCTGGCGTTACACCTTTTAAAAAACGATTTAAATGGCTAGATCCTTTGTTTCAAAAAGTTGTAAAAGGTGGGCCTGTCGGTGCTGCTTCATCGCAAATAGCTTTTAACTTAGAAACGGCTATACAAGATTTGTTAGGTAACGAAGATTTTAAATCAGCTTTTGATCAACATTATGGTGATTTAACATTTAAAGATATAATAGTAGAATCTATAGTTTTTAGTATTGCTGGCGCAACTCATGTTAAGAAGACGGACTTTATGACAACGAGAAGAAAAATACAAGCTGTGCAGGAACTAGATACTAAAATGAAAGAGTTAATAAAAAACCCAACCGGTAAACTTGGTAAAGAAGGTGTTGACAGAGCTTTAGAAACTGCTTTTACAACAGATGTTGATGGTAAAATAGTTCGTACTCGTCCAAAAGGATATGAAATGATGAGTAAAAAACAACAGGCTAAGTGGGAAGCTTTAAACGAAGCAAAGAAAAGAATAGATCAAATGATTAGAGTTGAAGCAACTTCTATACAACTTGATCCAAATAATAAAGATTTTGAGTCTAATGTAGATAAAATGTTTACTCAACCTATGAATAAAACAATAAAATCTGTTAATCCAGGATTTGAAGGTTTTAAAGTTGAATTTACAAATAATTCAAAAGATAGCAGGTTTACTGAAATAGGTGCTGATGGCGCTGCTTTTATACCAGGCAAAGCAGGCAAACCAGGCACTGCTTTGTTTTTAAAAAGCAAATTTACTCCAGAAAAACTATCACATGAAGTTTTAGGACACGCTGGTCTTGAGTCTTATTTTAATCGTAATCCACAAGCAGAAGTTAAATTTAAAGAAAATATATCTAAACTTTTTGAAAAGTTTGATTTTCAAGCATATGATGGTACACCTCTTGGTGAGTTTATAAAGAAAGAATATAGTAAAGAAATTGGTAAAGATAAGACTGTGGAGCCTAGAGAATTCTTTGCTTATATGTTTGAGTTATTAACAGATCCAAAAATATATTATCAAAAAGTAGCACCAACATTTTTAAAAGAAGCTAAACAAGAAATGTTATCTATATTTGAAGAAGCTACCGGTATAAAGCCAAAAATTAGAAACGCAAAACAATTTGTAGATTTTGTAGGTAGATTATCTATAGACGCAAGAAGAGGTTTAAATATTCAAACTAAAGTAGCAAGGCTTGCTGATTTAGACGATATTAGTTTTCTTGGCATTGAATTTGTTGAAAATAATAAGAAAAGAACAGAGGCTCAAGCAATGGGTTCTAAAGATTTAAAAGCTGATAAAGCTAAATTAGTAGAACAAAATATTGAACTTGGTAAGACTAAACCAGAAGGTTGGAGAGAAAAAATGGATAAAAATGTTGCTAAGATAAAAAATCTTAATAAAAACATTGAAATATCTGAAAGCAATGCTAAGGAAATAGCTAAATATAAAGAAAGAGAAGCTAAAGGTATTGATCCGTCTATACAGTTTCAAAAACTTAGAGAAAATAATATAGGTATATTAAATGAGTTTGTAAATAAAAACTATAAAGATGTACCTGGTTCTGACTTAACAAAAGCTGAGTTTAAAAATTACGTTGAAAATAATGAGTTTTTAAAAATAATTAATAGTTACAATGTAGATTCTGGTGTTCCATTTGGGGCGTATTTAAAACAAAATATAAGACTTAGAACTGGTAATATATTAAAAGCTTTAGGCGTTGATATGACGTCTAAAATAAAAACAGTTTCTTTAGATGTTCCAGAGGCAATGCAACTTGAAACAGGTACAACCGCAGAAAGAGCTCAAGAAGCCGGCGGAACAAAAGGTATTGAATTAGTTTATGAACTACCAATTAAACAAAAAACTATAGAGGCTATAACAAACAAAATAGAAAGTTTAGATCTTGAAAAACTTGATTATAAAACTTTAAAAGATCAAGCTCCAGCAGCCACTAAAGAAATGTTTGGTAAATCTAATAAAAATAAAGCTAAGTTTATTGCTGAAAACTGGAAAACAATATATGATTTATTACCACAAAACACTTCTCAAATTACAGGTAAAGCTACTGGTATAGAAAATAGTATATTAAAAGATTTTTACAAAAAAGGTGAAAGAGTAAAAATGGCTAAAACAGGAAGCAAACAAGGTTTAGCTATTCAAGAAAAAATACCTATGACTAAAACTGAGTTTTTAAATAAACTTGGCATTAGAGAAAAACTTGATGGTACTATAGATATTAGTAGTATGAATAGAAATATTAAAACATCTACAATACCAGCTATAATAAACCAAACAGGTAAAGCTATAACAAACCAAGTTGTAAGAACAGGGTTAAAAGAAAACCCATCTTATAATTTTAAGGTTAATGTAGAAACACTAGCAAATCAAATTGGTTCTGGAAAATCAGAAGCATTAGCTAGTAAATTAATAAAAAACTTTTCTGAAAAGTTTGATTTACCTCTTGAAAAAACTCAAGATATATTTTTAAACTACGCTATAGGAAGCAAGCTGCTTGTAGAAAAGAAATATAGAAATTTCTTAGACAAATTTAAAGATTATGAATTCTTTTCTGACCCAAAACAAGCTGCGTTATGGTCCGCTGTTGAAGTTCAAGGATTAAAAGGTAAAACTACAGCTACTAAATTTATGGGTGACTTTAATACCTATTGGGATAATTTTAAAGGTAAACTACCAGTTGGTATAACTACTAAAAACATAAAAGCTTTAAAGCCAAAAGCTTTTTATACTGAATCTAAAGGAAATGTATTTGTTGAAGTTGAAAGGTTGAACAAGCACGTGGATTTATCTGTTGAGTTTGCTAAAATGCTACCTAAAGGTTTTGAAAAAAGTTTAAAGTTATTTGATGAGTTAATAGGTCTTCATCAAAGAGTTACAATGGAGAAAGAGGGTAGATACGCTAAATTTGAACCTGCAGTAGACGCTATAACAGGTAAAAAAGTACGCGAAATTGAAGGCGATCTTAAAGGTTTTATAGTGGATTCTAGAGATGGTAGCCCCATAACAAATCAACCATTTACAAGAGGTAGAGAAAGAGCGTTGGAAAACTTAGGAAAAAATGTTAGTGACTTATGGAAAGGTATTGAAATTAAATTCAAGTCAGCATCAGCTCAAGAAGCTGGACAAAGGGCTATAGCTAAAGCAAAAACATTTGAAGAACAATTAAAAATAGCAGAAAAATACTTTTTTCAATTAGATAATAAAACTAAAGAAGATATTTATTTTGCTGTTGAAGCTACAAAACAAGAGTTTATAGAGGCTGGAAAAACAAAACAAGAAAAGCTAGATAGAATAGAGTGGATGTATAACGTTGCTAGAAGCAATACCAACATGCGTTTAGGTGTTAGGCAACTTGTTCCTGTTAAGTACGTGCTGTTCCCAGAGGGACCGGTAACAGGTGAAAAGATTAAATTAGAACACTTAAAAGCTATGGTTACTCAATCTATTCAAACTGCTAATTTAGTTGCATCTGGCACATTTAAAAAAGGCGGTAAAGAAGCAACATCTGATTTCTTGGGAATAACATCAACAAAAGATTTACTTGATATTGTTGACAAAAAAGGTGGCTTAACAAATACTTCTGGCTTGTATAGAATGTCACTTTTAAATCCAGATATATTATCACAATACAAATCTGTTGAAAGTGGTTTTAAAAAAACATTGCTTGATGACATAAGATTAAAATTCCAAAAAGAAGTTGGTCTTAAAAAGTTCAAAGAACTACAAAAAGCAAATAAAGGTGTTGAAAAACGTATGACTGAACAATTAGCTGAAGCTGGTTTTGCGTCTAAAGATCTTACTCGTGGTGAAAAAGAAAGAAGAATTAAAATTATTGACAATGCTATTAGATCTGGTAGAGATAAGAAGGCAAGCAGAAGAGGTATGTCAACTTTTGATTTTGATGAAACACTAATAGACAAAGGTAAAAACTTTATAGTAGCAACAAAAGGCAAAGACGTTGTAAAAATTAGTTCTGGTAAGTGGCCTATTGATGGGCCAAAGTACGCGGAGCAAGGTTATAAGTTTGATTTTAAAGATTTTGTAAATGTAAGAGGTGGCGTTGACGGCCCATTATTACAAAAAATGCGTAATCAAATTAAAAAGTTTGGTCCTGAAAATGTATTTGTATTAACAGCTAGACCACCTGAAAGCGCAACAGCAATACATGCTTGGTTAAAATCTAAAGGTATTAATATAGACATAAAAAACATTACAGGTTTAGGTAATAGCACTGGTGAAGCAAAAGCTATGTGGATGCTTGAAAAGTTTTCAGAAGGCTATAACGATATGTATTTTGTTGATGACGCTTTACCTAACGTAAAAGCTGTTAAAAATGCTTTAGAACAACTAGATATTAAATCTAAAGTTAGACAAGCTTTTGCAAGTAAAGATTTAGGTAAAGAAGTTAACGATATAATGGAGTATTCGCTAGGTATTGAAGCCAAAAAAGTATTTAGTAAAGCAGAAGGAAAGGTTAGAGGTAAAGACGCTAAAAGAAGAAGATTTTTTTTACCAGACAGCGCTGCTGATTTTGAGCTTTTAATAGAGCCGTTATATGGTAAAGGTAAAAGAGGTATTGAAAATAAAAAGTGGTTTGAAGAAAACCTTATAAATCCTTTTGAAAAGGGTATTGATAGTTATAATACAGCTAGACAAACTGCAAAAAACGATTACATGTCTCTTCGTAAGCAGAACAAAGATGTAGTTAAACAATTGCCTAAAGAAGTAGAAGGAACTAGCTTTACACACGATATGGCTATGAGAATTTATTTGTGGAATAAAGCTGGATATACAATACCTGATTTGGCAAAAACAACAGAAGCTAGACTTGTTGAATATGTGCAAAATAATCCAAAGCTAAAAGCTTATGCTGAACAATTTGCTAAAATAACAAAACAAGAAAAAGGTTTAAAAGAACCTAGTAGCGACTGGTGGGCAGAAACAATGGCTGGAGAAGTTACAAACATAGATAGAGGCGTTAGTAGAAAACAATATCTTCAAGAGTTTATAGACATTAAAAACGAAGTTTTTTCTGAAAAAAATTTAAATAAAATGGAGTCTAAACTAGGTAGCGATTGGAGACAAAACACTGAAGACATACTTGATCGTATGGAAACTGGTAGAACTAGATCGTTAACTCTAGACAGAGGTAGTTCTATGATGATGAATTATCTAAACGGTGGTGTTGGTACGATTATGAACTTTAATACTAGATCTGCTTTATTACAAACAATAAGTACGATTAACTTTCTTAACATGCGAGAAAATAATCCTGTTGCTGCAGCTATGGCTATGGCTAATACTAGGCAGTTTGTAAAAGACTTTATGTTTATAATGAACTCCGACATGTTAAAACAAAGAAGAGATGGTTTAGCTATAAATGTTACTGAAGCTGAACTAGCTTCCGCGGCTGCAACATCTAAAAACCCTGTTAACTCTATGATAGCAAAGATATTAAAAGTTGGTTATACACCTACTAAACTTGCTGATAGTTTTGCAATATCATTTGGAGGAGCAACTTACTATCGTAATAGAATTAAAATGTATGAAAAACAAGGTTTAACAACTAGAGAGGCTGAAAAAAAGGCGTTTATAGATTTTCAAAAATTATCAGAAAGAACACAGCAGTCATCTAGACCAGACTTATTATCTAAACAACAAACATCTTTAGTTGGTAGAATTATACTACCGTTTGCAAATACGCCTATGCAGATGAATAGAAGAGGTATGAAAGATATACTTGATATATCTAAGGGTAGATATAAAAACGTTGCAGAATTATCAGAAAAAATGGGTAGAATAACTTATTATATGGGTGCTCAAGTAGCAATATTTGCTGGGCTTCAATCAGCGTTGTTTGCAATGATGTTAAACGACGAAGACGTTTCTGAAGATAAAATAATTAAAACTAAAGAATATACTTTAAACACAATTAGTGATTCGTTTTTAAGAGGTATGGGTATACAGGGTGCTATTGCTTCTGGTTTTAAAAACGCAACTATTAAGTATATGGAGCAAAGTAAAAAGAAACAATTTACAGCAGACTACAGTGAGGTTGGTGAAGCCTTGTTAAACATATCACCACCAATAGGCTCTAAGTTTGGTAGATTAGATGCGGCTGGAGAAAGATTAAAGTGGGCTAGAATTAAAAAACAAAAACCAGGGCTTGAGTTTGGTAATCCTTATTTAGAAGCGGGTTTATTAACTATAGAGTCTATTACTAATGCACCTGTATATTCACCATATCAAAACGCTCTTAATATTCAACACGCGTTGAGTAATGATTATGAAAACTGGCAGCGAGCTCATATGTTACTTGGTTTTACACCTTATAACGTTGGTATTGAAAAAGAAAAGAAAAAAGAAGAAAAGAAACAGAAAGGTGTTGTAGAAATCGAAAGAAAAGAGTTAAAACGAAAAATAATTGAGTGATTATATACAAAAAAGCATCATGGTAAAAAGAATTATAATATTGTTAATAGTTGTTTTAACAGCTTGTTCAGCACCAAAAAGTTGTTGTGCGCAAGAATTAGATGTTAAAAAACTATTAAAGTTTTCTACGTTTTATGCTGCTATTAACGGTGGTACATCATTATCTGATGTAAAAGTATTTTCAGTTGATAATAAACTATCAACTACAACTATATCTACGCCTTACGATTATAATTTTACGGTTGGTCTTCGTAAAATAGCTAGATTTGGTTATGAAAATAAAGCTAATACGTTTTATGACGGTACTGAAACTAATTATAGCGATGCTGCTACAGTTGGTAAAGTTAGAGGTTTAGAATACTTATTTGAAGTAGATTATAAAAGACAAGAAGGTGTTGATTATATGGATCAACATCATTTTATACGCTGGAGCTCTGATGATGGATGTGATAGTGAAGTTTGTATAAACTTTTTTGCTTTAAAGTTTGAATATTTACAAGATGGTTTTGCAGACGTAGAATATTTTGAAGCGTCAGAAAGATATAGATATAGAAAACATAAAAATTTATCTTGGAACGTTGGTATGGTTCATAGACTAGCAGAGCCATATGGTTATGATCCTTTAGCTGAATTAATGTTATCAAATGGTAATTTACATTATACTTATTTAGCAATACAAGAAGGTTATACTATAGATGTCGCTAACGATCAATACTTTGATCCTAACGGCACTTTAGTTGCTACGAGTCCTGAGGTATGGGAAGCAGTTGTAATACCAGGAGTGATCTCTGATTACGTAGCAAAAAAACGTAACGAACTAGACAGAATTATACAACACTCTATTGTTGTTGGTTTTGATTATTATAAATATACAAAGAAAAATTGGTTGCATGTATGGGGTAACCTAATGCCTTGGCATTATAATGATGGCAGTGAATTTAGCTATCATAACTATATAGAGGACGATCAGTGGTACGATTATTCGGGCGGGCTGATATACGGAATAAAACAAAATAAAAATTTAGGGTATTTTATTGAAGGTAAATACAATAAGTACTGGAACAGAGAGTGGTACGACTTCAAGCTTGGGGTTAACTACGTAATATTTTAACATTATGGCATTTAAAATGAAAGGTTTTAGTGGGTTTGGAAACTCACCAATGAAAAAAAACAAGTTTATAAGAACCCCAGAAGGATTTGATCATAAAGCTTCTAAAGATTTAGCTAAACAAGAGTTTAAGAAAAACGCTCCTAAANCNGGTCATGGTACTATAAAGGACGTGCGAGCTAAAAACAAGAAAAACTTTGAAAAGTTTCAAGAAAAAATAACAAAAGCTAAAAAATTTGTAAAAAATTTAAAACCACAAATAAAGAAAAATAAAAAAATAATTACAAAAATATTAACTAAAGCAGGTACTCGTGCGATACCTGGAATTGGTACTATTGGGCTTGGTTTCGATGTGTTGAATATAGGTAAAGGTATTGTTAAAGGAAAATCATTTAAACAAGCTGTTAAAGATCAGTATTTATAAAAATAAACAACGTAATGGCAAAAGAATTAAATGAAGAAACAAGCTTTAATATAAGCATAAAAACTTTAGCAGGTATAGCTGCTTTAATATTTACTTTAGTTGGTATGTGGTTTACATTACAAGCAGATATTGCTGAAGCAAAAGAATTACCAGAGCCATTGCCACCAGACGTAACACGTATGGAGTTTGATATGAAAGATCAAATGATACGTAATACTATTATGGACACACAAAAAGATGTAGAAGAAATAAAAGTTACGTTAGAAAAAATAGAAGATAAATTATACAATAGATAATGGAAGAACAAGATATAGCTTGGCCGCAATATATTATGTATTTATTCATAATGATATTTGTGTTTCTTGCTAG
>JGI25132J35274_1000077_pt1 | contig 25538 bp, 7 predicted proteins | sample ETNvirenome_6_30_FD_35274 | JGI IMG/M metagenome (IMG submission 35274)
AAGGGAGATTGGTTAAAGGGGCAAAAAAAGTTTAGGGAAAAACAACTTGATTACAAAACATATTATGCTGTAATCAAAAAGTTTTTTGAAATATTAGCAAGAGATTTAGTTCGAAAAAATGATCTAATTCATTTGCCAGGAGATATGGGTTACTTGTATTTGGACAAGAAACAACATAAAAGAGCTTTTCATTATCGTGTTGATATAAATGAATCAAACGCTAAAGGAGAGCTTGTTAAATACAAAGTACCTATATTAGATGATTATTATTATAAGGTTGTTTGGAAGCGACCAAAGAAATATAGTAAATGTAAGATTATGCCATTAGGTATATTTAAAGAAGAAATTAAAAAATTAAAAACTACATAAAATGGGAAGTAGACTAACAGGTGGAACACTAACAGTAACAATTACAGAAGCATTAACTGTTACACACAATACTTCTGCGGATAATAGATCGCATGCACAAACATTAACTAAAACTTTTTCAAATATAGATAATATTGATGTTCGTGTTTTAAATTTACCAAATACAAATCAAGTGAAAGTTATTGATTTAGTAGCTGATTCAAGTGAGGCGAGTGCTCCTGGAGCTTACAGAAAATCAGCTGTAGAGTATATTAGAATAACTAATCTTGATGATTCTAATGCATTAGGAGTTGTCTTAGAAAAAACAGGAGCTGATACAGCTGGAGTTACCGTAGATCCAGATGCAAGTTTTATACTAACATCAACAGATTTAGAAGCAGTAACTGATGGTTCAGCAATAAACGCTAGAGCTAACAGTATTGATGAAATACATTTAAGAGCAGATGCAGCAAATGTACAAGTAGAGGTATTAATAGCAACAACAGCATAATATGAGAGTATCCGCATTTAGAGTATTTAATAATGTTTCTAGAAACCTTGGATTAAGAGAATACAATAAACATGTAGACTCTTGGGCTGAATGGGTGTTTGAAGCAGAACAATATATTGGCAGTAAAGATACGTTTGAAAGAGCTGAAACAACCTATTCAACAGCAGCTGCCGCGCAAGTTGCTAAAATAAAGTTTACTGATAATACTTTAGACAAAGAGCTTATATCAATAAATGGAACTAATTTTAGATTTAGGGATTTATCAAGTTCTGCTTATGTAGGAACAACAACAGAAGTGAATGAAATATCCATAGGTGCTGATTTAGATGCAACCCTTGCTAATGCAGTAACAGCTATAGATGGATCGTACTTAAAAAATGCAATAGGTATTAATGCGTCATATACAGCTGGAACCAATATTTTAGAACTATCGTTACATCAAGGACATTTAGCTAAACCTATTTTTGTAGAATTAGATGTTTCTAGTAAACTTGAGATTACACAAAGATTTACAGGAGCTAAACAAAGAATACAAAATAAACAAATTACACTACCTAATGATTTAGTTAAGTTGTTAAATGTAAGGGTAGGTGATGAAATTATAGAGCCTTCTAGTTCACAGTTTAGAAGTAAAATAAGTGATCAGCAAGACAGATATTATGTTGAAGGCAACAGAATTAATTTTTCTAGAAAATATACTAATGATGTAACAATATCTTACCTGCGCGCGCACACAGACGAAAATGGTTATCCAACAGTAAGACAAGGACACGAAGAGGCTGTGGCGTTTTATATTATGTGGAAACATAAATCTATAGATTATTACTCTGGTAATGCACCACAATACATAATAAAAGATTTAGAAAGAAGATGGTATCATCTTTGTGCTAAAGTAAGAGGTGATGATAACATGCCTTCTTCATTAGAATTATTAAAAATAGGTAAAATATGGAACGCAAAAGTTCCAATTACATCGCACAACCCACCGTTGTATGATGGATTAAATAGTTATTAATGGCAGAAAAAAGCAAATTAAAAGGATTTAGTAAAGGCTTAGTTACTGATTCCGATCCAAGAATGCAATTGGATGGAACGTATCGTGATGCAATGAATATAAAGGTGATCAACACAGATGGATCAACTTTTACTATTGAGAACATAAACGGTAACAAAAAAGTTATTGATTTAACAGATACTGATATAGTAGGCAAAGCAGACTATTTGTATAATGGAGAGCCAGCACCAGGTCCCTTTAGTTATAATTATTTTACAGGAGCAACTGATGCGAATGGAGATCCAATTAAACCATACGGTGTAGGCGATGGAGATGGAACAACTCCTGAAAACAAATCTTTAAAAGATGCTGTAAATATTGTAGGGCATTTTTCATTTAAAAATCAATTAGTTCTCATTGTGTGTGGACTTATAGGTCCATCACCATCTATTGATGATTTCAAAACACTTTTCTTTTTATTAGATTTTGATAATGACAACAATGTTATTAAAACAACCGATCTTAGAGTTTGTTATGATTTTTTAGGCAATGAATTTCCTAATATAAACATGGATCCTTTAATCAAATGTAGGGTTGAAGGTATTACAGAAAATGATTGTATTTCTAGAATTTATTGGACCGATAATAAAAATCCATTAAGAACTCTAAACATAAGAGGTAAAAGATTAGAAACTCTAAATCCTGATGAATTAGATATTACTCCAAAATGTGATCACTCACAAATAGTTTTAAATAATGTTGTGTCTGGTAGTTTACCAGTAGGAGTATATCAGTATTGTTATAAATACTTAACGGATGCAGGAGCAGAAACAGGAATATCCCCAACAAGTAATCTATATCATATATCAGACGCAGATAGTACCTCGTATGTCACATATCAAGGTGGAGCTCCAGGATCTATATCTTCTGATGGATTTGAATTAAGTATTAGCGATTTAGATACTGATTTTGACGAAGTTCAGATTTATGCATTATTTTACAATAATTTAAATGTTCCTCCACAGGTTACGGAAGTGGTTAAAAAATCTATACCCGCTTCTGGTGTTGTTAATTTTAAACACACAACATTACTTGATGTTATTGCGGATGGATTAGAAAAAATACTTATACCTTCTAATACTTGGGATATATGCAAGGATATTGCAATAAAAGACAATGTATTATTTGCAGCTAACTTAAGACAAAAAAGAAATTATATTTCTGAAAAAGAATGGAATGTTAAAGTAAGAAGATTTAATCAAGATAGTAAGGATGATGGTGAAAATATTTCTCATGGCTCATTAACAACAAATGATCCAGAAGTAAAAGAATACTACGCTCCGTCTGCACAAGCATCAGCTGAGATTTTAGATGAAACACTTGTAGAAGAAATATCTGGTGGATCAAATTATGTTCCCTTAGATGGGCTTGGTTACAATTATGATACAGCACACAGATACTTAAGAGGTACACATGCTTGCGAATACAGTAACGATGTTTTTTCAACTATGGGCGGTGTTGGAGAGAGAAGAGTGTTAGGTGCGGAAAGTTATGGTTATTATGCAGATGATGGTGGTACTAATGGTTTAGGTGGTTGCATGGTTACGTTTAGGCAAGTACCTAAAGTGTCAGATACATTAGATAATAGAGGTGGTAAAGATGACGGCAATTCACCATTTATATCTACTAATGTAAAAAATGATAGCTTTCAAACAGATAATATATGGAAATCAGGTGCTGAAGATGGAGCACCATATGAATCATCAGAAGATAACACGGCAACAGAATTTACCGCAACATTAAATATAGGCTCAAATAAAGATCCTATGGCTGCTGGTAGTAAAAGAGGTTATCAGAGAGGAGAAACTTATAGGTTTGGTGTTTTGGTATATGATTTAAACGGAGATCCTGGAAATGTTTTATGGATAGGTGATATACAAATGCCAGAACATCATGACAAAGCATGGGAGGTCGATATAAATTTTGGACCAGATAATGATGGAAATATAGCGGGTATAGGTCGAAATTATAATTCAAATGCATTAAAATTTAGAGAAAATCCAGATTGTCAAGACTATAGAATATCTGCTCACGGTAGTGGGCCTGTGCCAGCTGCTGGTTTAAAATATGATGAAACAGCATGTATAGATGGATTAGATATAGGTTCACATGGTAATGCAAAAGTATTTGGTTTTCTTCCTGAAAATAGACAAGGTCAGCATGTTACATTTGATTTAGCCTTAGATTTTCATTTTAAAATACCCGTACATGTGTTAAAAAGAATTTCTGGATTTCAAGTCGTACGAGCAGAAAGAACAGAAACAGATAGAACAATTGTACAATCAGGTTTGTTGAATCAAGCGATAAACTATTCTGTAAAAGGTGGTGGTGCAGGTGGATATATTGATACAGTAAATGCTAATGATACGGAAAACATAATAGACGATAATGTAGATCAAATATTCGATCAGGTCTTAAATGGTTATGTTGGTTTAGCGGAAATAAATACAAGGGCTGTAGGATTTAGCTCTAATAATAAACCCCTGTATCTTAATGAAAGTGATAGTTCGATAGGTAAAAATTTTCATGCTGGATCAGGATATTTTGGAAGCTTTGGCATGGGGAGAAGAGGTAGGAGTGGTTCTGATGACAATGGAAATCTTAAAAGCCCTGATGCAAATGTACATACTATAGGAAATATACACCTTATGTATTCTCCAGACAGTACTTTTGGTATTAGACCATATCTATCAAGATCAGAAGATAAATTAAAAATAGTATCTGTAATGAAGCTCTATGATCAAAGAAGATTTGATCATCACAGCGATTTAAATGATGGCAATTCAACAGCACTAGACATGTCAATGGGGTATGGAAATGTTCCTTACAATGGCACCACAGCGTATGCAGTTGAAAATCAACATAGTACATTGTTTTTTTCTACAAAGAAAACTACACTCAAAGACAAAAAAGCAGGGGCCTTAGTTGGTAAACTTTATGTATATGATCCTTATTTTGCATTGTATACAGATCATGATAAAAACAATGCCAATACACATTATGGTAAATATACTAATGGTCATGCGCAATATGTTCATGATCCAGGAAATATTGAATGGGAAAAAGGAACACTTTTTGGAAATTCCAATGATTACACCAGTACTGTAAATCCAAATACCAGTATTACTATAACATGGGACAACGGATACACTGGTGGTATGGCCCCTTATAATCCGTGGTACTCAAGACAAATAGTGAAGGGAAAAGAAATTGTAGATGGAGAAATTGTACCATCTGGATTTTTTAAAAATACATTCGGAACATCTTATAGCCAATACATATGGAATCGACCAGGATTTTCTAATTTTACATTGGGTTATGCAAAAATAGATCCAAACGAATGGGGTGATTATGCTGGTTATTCAAAAATTAATGCTAACCTAGCTGCTGATGATGTTAACTATGACACTATAAGCACATTGCAGATGGGAACAAGAGCTATACTTTTGCAAACAAATTTTAGTGGTGGTTATTGTTATTTACCTATGAAAGATCCAATTTATTGTGCGCATAATCAAGATTGGCATGCAAACAAAAGATCTAGACCAACACTAGAAACAGGTGGAGTAGATTGCAATCATGGACATGTTCATTTGCCATATTATTATTATGGAAATATTTACAGAACAAATAATAATCAATATGGCGGTAATAGTGTTGATGCATTAGAAAATACAAGATGGATTGTAGCAGGTAATAAGCATCAACTTAGAGAAGGGCATGGTAGGAACAATATACATCATTTATCAACTGTTTTTGGTGGAGATACATTTGTAGGTATATATTCTCATCAAATGACAACATCACCATATCCTGACAAAAGCTATTCTAAATGGATTGTTTTTCCTTGTGAGTCTTTTGTTAATACAGAGATGAGAAGTGGTTTAAATTTAGGGAATAATGATCATGTTGAAGGATTTGATCAAACTGCTCCGCCTTTCTCAAATGATTGGTTTTACAATCCAGTATATTCACAAGAAAATAATACAAAAAGTTTTTTAAGCGTAAAGAAAAGAGATTGTGAGTTTACTGATCTGCCGTACGAAGTGGCTTATTCGAAAACTAAATTAGCTGGAGAAGAAAGCGATGCATTTAGAGTGTTTCCTATATTTAACTTCTATGATGTAGAAGCTATACACGGATCTATAAATAGATTGATTAATTTCAATAATGAAATATACTTTGTACAAGAAAATGCATTTGGACAATTACTTGTTAATCCAAGAACATTTTTATCAGACGCTACAGGTGGGCAAACATTATTTACTGGATCAGGAGACACGATTGAATCGCATCAATATATATCTGTAAAATATGGTACACAGCATATGCATAGCGTTATAGCTAGTGAATCAGGTTTGTACTTTTTTGACTCTAGATATGCTAAACTATTAAAATTTGATACATCAAAACAATTTACAGTATTGTCAGATGAAATAGGTTGTAGAGATTTATTTAAAAAAGCAATAGAGTATGGTAGATTAAATATAAAAGACAAGTACCATAAAGCCCCTAGAGTTAATTTAGCTGACATGCCTCTATATTTTATTGGAATACATGGGGGTTTTGATTATCAAAATAATACACTATATCTTACATTCAATGATAGATTGAGAATAGATCAATATGACAGAACAAATTATCCAGAAGGAACTTATGTTCTAAACAGAAGGAATGTTAATCAATCTACAGGTAATACAACATATCAAGTGGTAGGTAGAAATCCGTTAGATAGATTAAGTGTTGGTTCTACTAGCGCTCAATATCCAGATGGTGTAGGTGTTGGTGGTTTTGCTGAAAAGTTTTTTATTTCAACAACAATAGCTTTTAGCGAAGATCTTAATGCTGTTGTAAGTAAATACTCAGTTTACCCACAACAATGGATTGAACATCAAGGTAATTTATTAACACCAAAATCAAGAGTTCCATGGCTACATTATACTTCAAATGGAACCTTATCGGCAGGGTTTCATAATGTTAATTATGTTTCTGGTTCAAGCTATACTGGTTCTGTAATAATGGGAGCGCAGCTATCTGGAGCATATGGTACTAATAATAATTTTTATTGGAACCCAGCAAAATATGCATATGGTTCGCACGAGCTAAGTGAAGGTGGTATGCAATTGTGGCAATGGGATCACAAGCTAGCTAACAAAACCACATTTTTTTCTGATCCGCAGTTACACGCAAAAAATTCTGTTATATCGTATGATTTAAATCATGAAAACATATCTGGATTTGTTTCTCTTATGAAAGTTTCTGCAGTTGACTCAGATGGAGTAATAGCAGCAATACACATTTCAGATCCAGGATCAAATTATCCTGATGGAACATACGATATTAAAGATCAGTCTGGTAACGTTGTAGCAACAATTGATGCACAAGATGGTTTTATGTATGAGTCTAATATCACAATAACATCTACAAGTTCATACGAAATTAATGACGAACTAACTGTAGATGCACCAATGTCTACAAGAGCTCCTATAATACATGCTTCTTCTGTAGAAAAAGTAATAAATGAAGGGCCTGGTGAAAATAAAAAGTTTGATAATTTAAATGTTGTAATGTCAACTGGAGAAGTTAATAATGTGTATTATAATACTTCTGTTAATCAAACGGATCGCAATAAGGCTGTTAACTCAGATAATATAGCATCAACAGATATAGGTAGATATGTAGAAAAAATAGAGTTTGTTACAGATTTTAGTGATATAGGTAGACAAAATATACAAACTGATAACAATCCATTCTATCAAACAGAAACAGAGTTTCAAGACACTTTACATAAATATAGAGAAGGTGTTTTGAGAGCACCAATAAGAAATTTATTTGCAGGAACTAAAAACCCTAGATTAACTGGTACTTATCTGAGAGTTAAGCTAACAGCAAGAACTCAAGAAAAATTTAATATCTTTGCAATAATGGCTAAATACCGAAAATCTTTTAATTAATGGCACTAACAGACGTTACATCAATACAGCAACAATACGGAGATATGTTTAGCCCGTATGGAGATTTTAATACACAGGCACAAAATATGTATAATAATACAATACCTGCGTATGCATACAATGCTAATAACATGGGCAACTATACAGCGTACTCTGCTGCGCAAGCTATGTTCCCTGAGGTACCATATATTGAGCCAGCTTTTGATCAAAGACAAAAAATAGGAGCAGGACAAATGGTAGGAATGATTCCTCAAGCTGCAATGTTAGGTAAACAACTATTTGGTAAAGAGGGTTTGTTCCAAGGTAAAACCGCAAGTGGTCTTGTTGATAAAATAAGATATGCAGGTATACCAGGTTCAGGAGGGGCAACGCAAATAATAAATCCCGCAACAGGAGCTGAAGCATCGTTATTGCCTGGACAAAGCGTTGCAGAAGGATTAAAAGCAAATCCAGGCTTTGAGGCTGTGCCAAGTAAATTTGCTGCCGCATCAAAATCATACTATGGTAATTTAATGGCTGGTAAGGCAAGCGCAGCAATACCTACATACTTAGCAGGAAGACTTGTAAGAAGTGCATTTGATGATGATGATCCAACTACATTCACAGGTGGTGAAATGCTTGGAGCTGGTATATCAGGTGCAGGCGCAGGTGCTTTTATTGGAGCTAAAGTAGGTGCAACAGCAGCTGGTGCAGCATTAACCGCAAAACTTGGTATGGCGGCTGGACCAATAGGTGCTTTGATAGGTATAGGTATATCGCTACTTGGTGGAAAGAAAAAACGAGACAAAGCTCGTAAAGCTGCAAGAGCAAAAGCACAACGTGAATACGAAGAGGCAGTAGCTCAAAGAAAACAAGAAATACGTGATGCTTATTTAGAAGGTATTGAAAGAAACAGGCAGGCGCAAGCTAGTCAATATCAAGCGCAGCAATATTATCAAAGTGCTGCAAAGTATGGTAACACGTATGGCACAAGATCATTTAATGAAGGTGGGATTTTAGGACATGTTCCAGAGTACAATGAACTTACTGAAGATGTTCCAGAAGGTGAAGGTATCTTTGACTTTTTATCATCCCAAGAAAAAGAAGAGTTTGGTTTTGGTGGATGGTTTAGAAGAAGAAAGAAGAGAAAAAAAAGAAAAAGGAAAAAAAGAGGTTTTTTCAAAAGGCTTAAATCAAAAATTAAAAAGACTATAAAGAAAGTCAAAAAAAAGGTAAAAAAGGTAGGAAAAAAAGTAACCAAGGTTGCAAAGAAAGTTGTTAAGACTGGAGCTAAGGTAGCTAAAAAGGCTGTCAAAACTGGAGCTAAGGTGGTTAAAAAAACTGTTAAGACAGGAGCCAAAGTGGTTAAAAAAGCCGTCAAGACTGGAGCTAAAGTGGCTAAGAAGGTTGTAAAAACAGGTACAAAAATAGTCAAGAAAGGTGTTGATGTTGCTAAAAAAGTTGTGACTAAGGTTGCTAAAGTAGCTAAGAAGGTTGTAACTACTGGAATCAAAGTTGCTAAAGAAGCTGTTAAATTTGTAGGCAAGGGTGTTAAGGCTGTAGTTAAAGGAGTTGGTAACGTTGTAAAGGGTGTTGTTGGTGGTGTTAAAGATTTATTAGGTGGTAAAGGAAAGGAAGAGCCTGTACCAGCAGTACAGCCATTACCAACAGTACCAGAAGAGATGACAAGATCACCATTAATTCCTGCGGCTATGGGCGTAGGTGCTAATCAAGGTGGTGTTGGACCAGGTTTCACTCCAAGAGTAGTAAGTGGAGGTCCAAACATAAGCGGTGGATCTGCTGGCTTTGCACAACGTGCAGGACAAGATGGTTCTGGATTCTATCAACAAAATCAATTAGGACAATAATGAACAACAAATTAGAAAGGTTATATAGACTTGCAGAGCAAGATGAGTATGCTAATGGAGGCCATTTTGATGATGTCGATTCTGATGATACTATAGAGCAGCTCATTGAAGAAGAAGGTTTAGAAGATGCTGATGGTGTTTTATTTATTAATAAAGCTCTTAAAATGCAAGCATATCCTAATTACATTCAAACACTTGCAGGATTAGAAAATCCACAAATGAAAGGCTATCATGAAGAAACTGATTCCTTTGAAGCATTCATACAACCATTAGATAATGGGAAATACGAAGTTAAAGCAGGCATGGGTATTTCTCTAGGAGTAACAGATGATTTAACAAAAGCCAAAAAAATGAAAGCTGATTTTGGTATTAGATCAAATGAATCTGTGCAAGAAACACTTGGTGAGATTGTAGAGAAAGCAGAAGAAAGAGCTGAAGAATATATAGACAGTAGATATGGTAATGATTCTTATGATAGATTACCAATTAAAAGTCAATTTGTTATACAAGACTATATGCGCACAAATGATGTAAACGAAACATTATTCGATGCTATAGTAAAAAATGATTACAAAGGTGTAGTTGATAACTACATAAGAGAAAATAAAGGACAACAAAATCAATTCTTCAAAAATGTATTTTTTGATGGTCCTGTTGGAGATAATGGTTTTGCTAACTTAGATCAGGCTAAAAACATATCGCAATCGTTTTTAAAAGCTGCTGATCCAGAGGCTTATGAAGAAGTGTTTGGTGGTGAAGAAATTGATAATGAAATAGATCCTGTTACAGCTGAGAATGTTTTACAGAATAGTGAACAAGATCAACAAAAGCAAGAGGCTATAGAACAGCAGGGCGGTGAAGAAGAAATGATCCCACAAGAAGAAGGAACAGCTGCTACTGGTGGGGAAATGCCAAAAGCCGAGTTTACGGGAGGAGAGCTTGTTAACAACAGAGAAGAAGAAATGCGTGACGCAATGAATAGAGGGGATGACGATACTGCTGCTGAAATATTTAGAGAAGAGGCAACTAATAAATCCAATATAACTCCAGGAAAAGCAAGTCATAAGGATAATCCTTTACCTGTTAAAGAAAACGGAACAGTTGTTGATAGTAAAGGCAGGCCTACAGGACAAAAAGCAAAAAAAGGAGCTGGTATATATGATCATATTGAATCACAGTTTGACGAAAATATGACAAATCAAGAAATTATTTCTATGATTAAAAAGAATCATAGTAAATGGGCTAAAAATAATATGGGATAATGGGTAAAAGAAAAGACTTAGATTTTTCAAAAAGTAAATATTCGTCATATGAAGATATGATTGTCCAGATTCTATTGAACTTACACAGCGTAGAAGGTGGGTATAATGATCTCGATTTAACACCAGAAAGTTTTTCACCAGATTTTATAGCAGCGCTTTTAGGTAATATTAAACAAGAATCAAATCTAAATCCATTTGCATATAATCCAAATGACGCTAATACAGGACACTCATCTTCTGGTTTATTTCAGCATCATAAAGAAAGAGAAAAATCTTTAATAAAATATATGACTGAGTCAGAGGGTTTTGATTCAGAAAGATTAAACAATTTATTTCTAGGATTAGAACAGCCGACAGAAATCGAAATTGAAAATGCGATTAGAGCTCAGTTAGTTTTTGCTTTACATTATGATGGTAAGGATAGTCAGACATTAAAAAATATAGTTGGATCAAGTAGCACAGAAGATTTAACAAGAGGGTTTTCTAATTTTGAAAGATATGATGGCTACGATAATGAAAAAAGTTTAGCTTATAAAAAAAGAAAGAATAGTATTTTTAACTATCAAAATTCAAATAGATCAACTGTAATAGATTCATATAATACTTTTAATAACATACTTACATATGATAATAAAAAGGAAATTATAAAGTCAGGAGGAACGTTTGATGCAATAGATGGTTTACTAAGTAACAAAACATATAACAAATCAGGAGTAGAAAAAGGTTTGCTTTCGGAAGAGCAGATTCTTACAATCAATAAAAATGCTATGCGTGAAGCTGTACGTGTTGCATACAATGAAGAATTTTTTTCATCTAAAAAAGGTGTAAAATTTTGGGAAAACGCTACAGCTGAAGAAAAACAAAACTTTATAACATCTGGTTTCGGTGAAAAAGATTTTCGAATTATACTAGCTGATCAGTATAATAAAGTCATAGATATTTATCTTAAAGAGAATGGAGGGGCTTCATATGATAATGAATATTTAAGATTAGCGGCAAGAGAAAAGCTATTTACACAAATAACAAATAGTTTGCCACAAAGCTTTGGATCAGATCAAGAAAAAGATTTAAGCAGCATATTTGGAGTTACCGAAGAAGATTCTGATTTCTATAACCTTAATTTTGAAAAATTTTCAGATTCATTTGTAGAAGATTTTTTAGAAGAAAGTGGATCTATTAAAAGACTGCATAATAGTCTTCAATCAGCTGGTATAGCTGGGGCAGATAAAAGATTTCGCTCAAATAAGATATTAAGTGCTAAAGAAATAAATGAACACTACAAAAAGGTTTTTAAGAATAGTTATAGTAAAGAACAAATAGCTAAAATAGAAGAAGTTAGTGGTCAAACAATTGATCAAATTTTTGACAATAGAATCAATCAAACTTTAACAACATCTCCTACTACAGGCGCTGTATCAGGCGGAAGTTATGTTAGCATATTAGATTTAGGATTACTAGCAACAAATACAGATAGGCTGTTAGATGCAAAAAATAAATTAGATTTTCTTCAAAACAACAATATAGAAGGCTTGCCTCAAACAGATACTCTTACACAAGAGCAAGTTAATTTAATTAACGAAAAGTTTAATTTATATGCCCAGACTAATGAACAAAAAGCAGATGAATTTTTGTTATCGCAAGAAGGCATAGATACACCATATTGGGAAAGACCAGGATTTAATGAAGAAGCATTGAGTGATGATGCTAGAGAAAAATTACACAAAGATAGAGATAATATAGACGTTCTTGTAAGAGATAAAAAAATAATAAAATTATTCGATACTCCCGAAGAAAGAGATACCTTTAAAGCTAAGGTAAGAACAGAAGCTGCTGAACAAGTAGACAACGAACAAAACACAAATAATAATTCACAAAATAACGTTGTAAAAGATTTAAATGATCCAAGTGATCAGAGTAATGAGAAAAAGGGATTTTGGGATTCTTTAGGTGAAGTAGGAGATAAGCTTACAAAAGGACTTGGCTTTGTTAAAAAAATAACTGATATGATAGGTGGTCCAGGAACATTAGTTTCGGCAGCCTTGGGTAAACAAGCGTATCATGACGCAATGAAAGAGATTAAACCATTGGAGTTGCCAGGTTTGTCTGACATGTTTAAACAACATCTATATCAAGTACAGCAAATGTCAAAAATGGGTTTTACGCCAGAAGAAGCTGCAAAACACAGAAAAGATATAGACAAAGCTTATAGTATAGCTATAGAAAATACAGTAAGAGGTACAGCAGGAGATCGAGCTAAGTTTCTTGCTCAATCAGGAGTTCTTGATGCACAAAGATCAACCGCTCTATTAGACTTTGCAGCAAAAGATGCAGAGTTACAAAGACAAAATATGGAACAATATGGTCACGCTCTTAATTTCAAAGAAGAGTTTGAATATAGAAAATCAGCACAAGAAAGATCAGATAATTTAGCAGAACAAATTAGAAACAAACAGGGAGCTTCTAATTTTGCACAATTAGCATTTAAACAAATTACCGATAACATGAATGATCAATCAAGTATTTATAAAAATATGTTTGAGCAAATGTTGGCTAATAAAATACAAAACAATAGTAATAACCCTATAGTTGGATTAAACACCCCTGGTTCATCTAACACTACAACAGGATCAGTTAACCCACAATAATATGGATGCATACGGATACAATGCTTTAGCAGGATTTTTTGGATCGTCTAGTAGAAAAGAAAGAAGAAATGAAGAGTTGCGATACATGCAGGCTATTTCTCAAATGCAGGATCGGCAACAAGCACAAGAAGATGCGCAAAGACAAGCATTTCAACAATCTATTGATCAATCATATTCAATAGCTAATAATCTATTAACAGGGCAGCACGCAAGACAACAAGACAAAGAAAAAATTAGACAAATGTCTGATGACTATCTTACTCCTATAAATGACATGTTGCGTCAATATGGATCGTATGAAAAAGCTAAACAATTTGGCATTGATAGATTGATTTCCGAATATCAATACAAGTTAAACAATAATGATTTTGTTTATCAAGTATCACAAAACAAAGAAAATTTAGCAAAACTTATTCAAGCACAAAATCAAGGAAAAGGACATCTTATATCATTAAAAGACAAAACAAATCTTCAATTATTTCAAGAGGGAAAAACAGACAGAATAACTTGGAGAGGTTCTTTAGATTCTGAGCTAGATCAATCGTTTTTAAACGATATGACGGTAGAAGAAAATGTTGGGCTTGAATCATATCTCAGAGCAAATCAAAGCGCTCTGCTTGCAGATTATGCATATCATGTATCAGACGATCCTAATGCAGAAGAAAAAATAAGATATGCAAATGCAAATCCTGAATCTTTAATTACTACAGGATATTTACAACAAAGAATGGGCGTTCAAGGTATAGAAAAAGCAGATTTCGGTACTAAAGAAATTAAAACAACTTTGGGTACTGAGCTTGTTAAGGGCTTAGAAACTGCACCAAAAGCAACAGGTGCTCAACTTAGAGAGTATTCATATGCAGATATATTTAAAGCATCTGGCGCTGGTCAGTACTATGACATGCTAGTCGGCTATGACGAAAACTCAAGACCTATAGTTAAAAACAGTATAGTCGCGCAAACAAGTGGTGAAATATTTACCAATCCTGATATGCAAGAAAAAGTGTTGCGTCAAGTGTTTGGTAATAAAGTGCAGTTTGATGATGGTGATTTTATTATAGAAAACTTTGGAGATGGTGCAGGGCTATATAACTTCCAAGGCAGCATGATAACTGAAGATGAGTTGGGGCCGTTATCTATGGAAAAAAACCTAGATGACATGTTAATTAAAGGCGTATTTGTTGGGCAAAAAGCTGTTGGTAAAGATAAGTTTGGAAGAACCATAGAGGTATTAATGACGGAAGGTGAAGCAGATTTAGATCCAACTAATAGAGCTTCTACTATAAATGAAAAACTTGCAGAATTAGATGATGTTCAGTTTCAGCCAGCCTATATTATACAAATGGAAGAGGACGACATGTTCCAAGACGATGTATACTACAAAGAGTTAGACATGAATTATGTTAATATAGCTGGCTTAGATAAAGATGAAAAAATAAATGAAACTCTTTCATCAACTCGAACAAATATTGCTAACTTTGCTAAGGACAAAAAGAGAAAAGAAAAACAAATTACTCTTAAAAACAAAGCGCAAAATCAATTGTCGACTATATATTCAAATGGAGATTTTACTGGCATAGATGTTATTGCCGAAACATACGCAACACCTATTTCTATGAGTATGTTAAATTCTGGGATAGACTATAAAATGTTGCCAATTGTAATGACAGAACTTTTAGAAGGAGCTGGTAATCAAGCAAGGTTAGATAAAACAGCTGATACGCACAGCGTTATGATGTCAGCAATACAGAACTTAGGTATTTTAGAGCAGAAAAATCCCGAGTTGTTTGAGGTTTTGCAGAGTGGTAATCTGGATTTATATTATCGATATAAAGAAAAAACAACTACTAAAGAAAATGTGAAAACATTAAAATCAAGATCTAGACTTTGGACTAAATATTTCAATTACTAATGGGAAGCTACTACGATTTTACAAAAAATATAAATGCGAATAAAAAGCCAGCTGAAGCTGCAAAAGAGTATGACGATTCAATGTCATCAGGAGGTTTTGGCTCGTTATTTCAAGCAAATGCAGAAGCAGAGCAAAAGTACAATCGAGCAGTTTCTAATGTAGCTGGATCAGAAATGATGGGTGAATCTGGAGCTATCATGCAGCAACAAATGTATGGACAGAATCCTAATCAACAAATAACAGATCCTGATACATTTTTAGCACCAGATATTACAGCAGGTGACGCAGCAGCAGTTATAGGTGGTGGTTTGATAGGTTCAATAGGTGGACCTATGGGTACTTTAGCTGGTGCAGCAGCTGGTTTGTCTGTTGCGGGTGGAACAAAACAATCCGACTTTGGTAGAAGTGTGGCGGCAGGATGGGGAGATTTAGTAGAAGGTACTGGACAAACTATAGATTTTATTGGATCAACAGTTACTCCATGGGATCCAGAAGCAGGTATTAATACAACAGTAGCATCATACTTAAAACGTAAAGGGCAAGAAATACAAATGAAGAACGATGTATTTATACCGCCTGAATTAGAAAATATATCGTGGTCTTCAATGGCAGATCCATCGTTCTGGACAACTAAGGTTGCAAGACTATTACCATATTCTATGTCATTCTTTGTACCAGGTATGGGTGCAGCAGGGGCTAGTACAAAATTTTTACTTAATAGTAGTAAAGCTGTTAAGTATGCAAAGGGGGGATCAAATCTTTTTAAAGCACAAGTAAAAGGTGTAACTAAAAAGAATTTGAAAAAAGCACAAATGTATAATCCAGCAGCTAAAGTTGGAGATAAGTTTTTAGATGAAACAGCAGCACTAGCAAAAGGACCACAAGCTATAGTTTCAGCAGTTGGTGGTGGTATTGGAGGTAACTTAGCAGAAGGAGCTTTTGTTGCAGGAGAAACGCTTACAGAAGCGTTAGCAGCAGGTCTAACTCCTGAAGAAGCTTCAGCAGCTGCAAAAGAAGTTTATACAGACAACCTTAAATGGATTGGTGTTGATATGTTACAGTTTGGTCTTACCTTTGGAGGTTTAGGTCGTCTTTCAGCTGGTATGAAATCTGTACCAAAAAGTAGCGTTACGTTTGGTCAAAAGATTGCACCATTTTTACAAGCAGGCGCATCAGGATCAATAGAAGGTTTTACTGAGCAATATCAAGAAGTATATCAAGAATGGATTAAGCGTAAAGCTATATATGAGGAAAGACCTGATCTTTCTAATTATGATGTAGGCGAGGGCTATCCAGGTTTCATGGAGTTTTTTAATAGTCCAGAAATGAAAGAAACAAGAGTAAGCTCATTTGCTCTTGGTCTTACTATGGGTGCAAGAGGGGGTTATGTAGATGCTATAGCTGAAAGAGAGTATCAGTTAGAAAAACAAAGAACAACATTCAATAATCAGCTAGAGAGCAATGCAACTTTTGAGCAAGCAGAGCAGCAAAGAGCAGAAGTTATAGCTGGTATGCTTATTAACGATAACGGTAATCCTGATAGAGCTAAAGAAAAGCTTGATCGTATGGTTGCTGAAAAACAAATGTCTGTCGAATATGCTGAAGAAATAAAAGACACATTCGATGAGTATGCTGAAATGTTCGAGTCGGCACATCAAGATAACACCTTGAGCTATGAAGGTAAGAATCAAATATTTTTACAGAAAGTTAAAATAGCTCAGATAGAAAGATTTAAGCAAAACGAAAGAGAGAAGGCTGATGCTGCAATAGAATCTAAGAAAAAAACTATTAAAAATAAGCAAAAGCTACAAGAAGCTATAGAAGGTATAGAGGCTAACTATGCTGGATTAGAAGAAACATCAAACCAAGAAATAGCAGGACTTGACAATCTTGTAGAACAAATAGCTACTGTACGTAAAGGTAAGATGACTAAAGATGGTTCACGTGTTAAACGATCATCTAAAGGACTTACACCAGGACAGTTTGAGCAATACACAACAGAAGGTATTGATGAAGCGCAAGCTAAAACGCCAGCAGGATTACTTAAACGTGCTGGACAAGCTATATCTAAAGTGCCTGGAGCAATCGTTGAAGGTGCTAAGGCAGTAAGGGATAAAGTAAAAGCAGTAGGCGTTGTAGGGGCAGCTAAAGAAGCTGTAGGCGCTGTAAAAGAAAAAGGTCAAGAAGTTATACAAAGTGAACCAGCTAAGAAGATAGTTAAGTTTTTTCAAGAACAAAAAGAAAAAGGATCTAACTATGTAAATAAGTATTTAAAAGAAAACGCACCTAAGACAGCAGAAGCTATAGAAAAAGAAATAGAGGCTGCACTTGAAGCTGTAGGTAACAAAGGTTTTACAAAAGAAGAAGCTAGAAAAAAAGCTGAAGAGATTATACAGAAAATCAAAAAGAAAGATCTAAAAGGTGCTTCAGGTAAGTTTTTAGATAAAATGACAGATCTTACAGCTGGTAGATTAGAAGGCACTATAACTGAAAAGGTTATATCTGTTTTTAATGCAGGATTAGATTTAGTAAAGAAAACAGCGGCTACAGTAAAAGAAAAGGTTAAAGAACAAAGAAACAAACCTGTGCCTGATTCTAAAGAAGACAAAATAGGGTTGTTGTTAGAAAAAATGGCAAATAAAACCGAGCCTATTACAGAAGAAGAAATACAGTTTTATCAAGATAATATAGGTGAATTTGAAAAGAGAATGGCCGAAATGGAAAAGCAAGATTCTCAAAGAGCTCCAAAACCTAAAAAAAAAAGTAAAAAATCCTTAAAGAATATTAACACGGATGTTATTGAAGAAGCTGAAATTATAGAGGATTCAGAAACAGATTTATCAAATAGCTTAGATCAAGACTTAGATAACAACGATCTTACAAAATACAAGAAAGCAAACACAAGAGGCAGTAATGATATATATCAAATTACTGTTAATCCACGTGAAGAAATAGTACAACGTTATTTACGTAGAACGTTAGAAAAACAATTCCCAGGCATAGACGTTGCCTTTACATACAAACAGTTATTAGAAGGCTTTGGCGCACCAGCAGCAGCTGTATTCTTAGGGAGTACAATACTTGTAAATAAAGATGCTGCAATGCAGACTGATCTTATACACGAGTTATCGCACCCATACTATCAATCTATAGCTGGAACAGCTTTGCAAAAAAGACTCAATAAGCTGCTTATCAAACAAGGGTGGCTTACACAGGTAGCGGTTAACTATCCTGAGCTTACACGTTATCGTGTTGGAGGAAAGTTTGTAACAGGTCAACAAATCATAAATTCATATCTTAAAAGTGATAGAAAAGATGTAGTAAATGTGCTATCAAGTCTTGTAGACACTATACGTAAATCACAAGAAGAAGGCAATGCGCAGCAATACAGAGAAAGCTCAAAAGAGTTGTTTACATTTCTTAGTGCTAGAGGTTTGATTAAAAGAATGTCTGATGAGGTTCAGTATGGTTTGTTAGAAGAAGCGTTTGCTTTCTCTAATGAAGAATACAATCGTAAGGGTGGTATCTTCAATGTTATTGAAAACGGTAAAGACGCATTAGAAACTGAAAACGTATTTAAAAGAATATACAAAAGAGTAAGTAAGTTTGGAAAGAATAGAGAAGAGGCCGAAGGAGCTGTAAAAACAGCATTCCCAGAAATAGCTGATATGAATCTTGATGAGATGATGGATTATATTAGCAAAAACTTTAATACANTAAATGTAGATAATCAACTTAAGAAAAATTCTTATAGCGAAAAGCCAAGTAAAAAACTATTTGGCATGGAGTCTGTTACCACTAAAGGTATGTTTCAGATCGTTACGCAAAAGGTTGCAGCTAAAGGATTAAAAGGAGATGCTGCTGTTCAAGAAGCACTTAAAGAAGTGTACAAAATGAATGGCATGAAGTATAGCATTACAAAACAAAAAGCACCATTTGGTGTAGGATCTATACAACATGACTTTATTAAACGTAGAGTACAATCATTAGTAGACAAGGTTGATTACGCAAGATACAGAGAAGTGTTAGATAGACTTGCAGAATCTATTGATCAGAAACTTAATAACCAAGAAATAGATAAAGAAGCTTTTGATCAGGAAAGAGTTTTACAGTTTGAACAAAACGAAGAAACTATACAAGAAGAAAGTGATGCAGGACAATTATACGACAGAGAAGAAAAAGCTTTATCTGGAACAACATCTACTGTTATAGAAGGTTTTTCACAAACAGAGAGCAAGAAAACACCAAACAATCCTGTAAACAAATCAGAGCTATTAGCAGAACTATTTGCGATAGGACAGAGAGTAAAAAAACAAAATGTTTTTGCCTTTGTTGATCAAGTTCTTAATAGTGATAATGTTGAGGTGCAACGCTTCATTGCATTCCTGCAAAAAGAATTCGGTAGAGAGTCCTTAGTTGATGCTTTGCTATTAGATATGTCTATTGACTTTGCTAATAAGAAGATTGAAACAATGAAACAAATTAGTTTCAGAAAAGGTGACAATGGTGTAAACACTTGGATAAGTGAAGAGTCTTTAAGCATGGATGAAAAGAGATGGGTATCTCGTATGGATCAACATGCAAATCCATTGTGGTTTGGTAGTTTTGAAGGTAAAACATTTAAAAGACCAACTAAGTTATCACAAGAAAGATTCGCAGTAATTGACTTAGTCAAAGCAGGCAATGTAAAAGAAGCCTTTGATGCAATATATACTGACTCATCATACTATCAATATATAAGTCCAGAGCTATTTACAGAGACTGGCAGAAGATTTAATTACAAAGGTAAAAGATATGGTTCAGTACAGGAAATAGTACAATCTAACATCAAAGACTTTGTTGATAATCAAGGTAGAGGAGATGTATTACAAATACAAAATGGTTTCAAAAATGTTCTTACAGAGCTTATAGTACAGTCAAGAGCAAAGAACTATATAACTATGGTTAATGATGTAGCAGAGAATCCTACTATGATTATTAACAAAGAGAATAGTTTACATAACAAAAATGAAAATTACGCAAAACTAAGAAGAGATAACAAACAGGCTTATATTAGATTAATGAAATCATTAGGCTATATCAAAGATGGCAAGTTTGTAAATCCTTATGCTAGAATACTATATTCAGGATCTGAACTATCAATCAATATGCTGTCTGGTGTAGTCGTTGCTAAGAACGAAAGTTTTAATTTAGATCGTAGAAATAGAAAGTATGTAAAGATGGATAGTCAAGAGCTTATGCTTGCAGACTTAAACGAATATCTATATAACTTAGATCTAAATAAAAACAATAAAGAAACAGTATTTTACGATCAACCTATTGCTGTATTTGGAGCAGCTAAACGTAGATACTACGTAAAATCTATACTTGCTAGAACAGCAAAACAAAAGAATGATTTGGTAAGAATGGCATATGAATCAGGACTTGTTAATGAAACATATGGTGATGGTAAAAGAGTTTTTCCATTTGATATAGAGAAAAAGGGCAACAAGTATAAGCTTATAATAACTGATGAGTATGTACAAAACTTTAAATCCGAAATACTTAAAGACAAAAAGCAAGTAGAGCTTAATACTCTTATAGGTAAAAACGGATCTAAACTAACTAATGCCAAATTAAAAGAGTTCTTAGGCAACTATGTCATTAATAAAGCTATGGCTCAACAGCTCCTTATAGGTAAGCATAGTGAGTCGCAAAGCGAAATAGATTACATTAAGCGTGCCGAGGGTGCAATCAAAAGACATACACCACATGATCGTAATACACCTATAGAGTTTGTTGCATTCCAAGATCTATTTGAAAATGAAAATGGAGAGTATCAAGGAACAACTGGAGCGCACAAAGCTACAGACGCTGAAGCTTATGTTCTTCCTGGTGACGGACAAAAGATAAGAGACAAGTTTGGCTCTATGCGTAAGGTAGGTCATATCTTTAAGCATGTGTATGATTATGTTGAGGTAAACAATCAAAACAAAAACTTACTGGGTAAAAGAACGTTTGGTAAGTTTAAGATAGTAGAGCTTACTCCTGAGATGGAGAAAAACAATCCAACTCTTAAAAAGATAGCAGACGTACTTAGAAAACGTAAAGAAGTAATAGCTGAACAAAAGTTTGGCGATAGTCAACAAGATCATGACTTTACACCTGTAGCTACATTTGGATCAGCACTTAAGCAATATGCTGCAAAACCATATTATAAAGGTGCAGATGGTAAAATGCAAAGAGATCTAATAGATATTGATAAAATGTCTGTTGAAGAAATAAGTAAAGAGCAAGATAAGATATACGATCAAACTGAAGAAGGTAATTGGACTGGTATATCAGGAGAGGGATTTGGTGTGCAAGTAGAGCTTGATAAAGAGCGTCATACATTCCACATGCCATCACAGCTATTTGGACATCATCATTCTAATTTAACTACAGAAGAAACAGCTATAGTTAGAGAGATGCATGATTTAGCTGCAAAAGCAATGAAGGGCTATCAAAATAAAAAGAAAGGTCCTGTTATATATAAAGACACATCAACTCCAGCAGAAAGACAAGCAGACGTAGATTATCTACGCAAGCTAATAGGTGAAGAGTTCTTTGGTAATCTTAATACATCATTAGCACAATATGCCCCTGCACTATTACCACAGATGCATAATCTCATGCAGCAACTTGCAGCTTCAAGATTAGTTAAGTTTGGTACTAAGGCTATGTTTAAAGGAACTATAGCCTATCAAGTATCAAGCATAGGTATGAATCTTAATGCTTATCAAAAGATGTCTGAATTAGCTGAAAAGGCACCAGCAGGAACATACAAGAATAGACTTAACAGATACATAGAAGAAGGTAGAGATCTTGTTGTTTCAGAAGGTATTATACCAGCTACAGCTAAAAAAGACGGTGTAAAGATTGGAGATGTTATATTAGCTACACGTGTACCTGCGCATGGTAAACAATCTACAGTAGCAATAGTGGTTAAGGATTTTCATGCTGAAGGTGTAGAAGGAGCAAGATCTATTATATCTGTACCATCTAAAGTATCTGAAGTTATAGGATCTGATATGGACGGTGACTCTTTATTTCTTAACTACGAGCACAAAGGAAACATAGATGAAGCTATTACAATACCAGGCACAAAACGTAAAGCTGTGCCAGTTACTAATGTTTTAGAAGAATGGCAAACTGATGCTAATAGGTTGCTAGAGCTTAACATAAACCTTATTGCTGATATTGAAGTAGGTGGTCAAAAGTATAAAGAACTAACTACTCCTATTGACATTGAAAAGGTAGCTAAAGAAGCTGTGAGTGCTGTTAAAAGCTTTTATGGTAAGGAAGAGCAAAGACAATCGCAATTACTACCAATAGGTGATAAACAATACTTTAATGATAATGTACCTGCACAAAACATGATTGGTACAGTAGCTTCATTACAGAGGGTATTAAATGTTATGGCTGGTTATGGCGTGGGCTTTAACTTCACAATGAACATAAAAGGTACTGAGAAAAGCTATAACGATCTTAATGGGTTAATTGACATAGCGTCTGAAGAGAACGCAGCAGGTAATGCATTTGCTGTAGCAGAATTATTAAACATTGTATTAGATAACGCAAAGTATCAATACGCTAATAAAATGGGATTAACTCCTAACACGGTAAATCAGTTTACTTTATTAGCAAGACTTGGTTTAGATCTGAAAGATATATCTATCATAATGAACAACTCTGCTGTCAAGGTATACGACAAGTATAGAGGCGATCAATCTGTAATGACTGTAACAAAAGGCTCTGCTGCTATACAGGCTATAATGGAGATTGGTGGTGTAAACAAAGCTAAAGCAAAAGCAATACTTAAAAAGTATACAACAGCTGAAATAAACTTAGATATATCTAAANTAAAAAGAAACAGCAAGGACACACAGTATGCTTTAATAGGATTTATGGATAAGNTGGAAAGCGTTACTGATGAGATATTTTCAATTGGTAAAGCACTATCTGTACATAAATCTATGCCTAAGCATGGTCATGATGCACAATCTCTTATAGACACTATAAATGGTGAAGGACGTAAGTCAAGTCTACTTGAACCTAATACAATGGGTAACTTTAGATCTGATCCTTTAATAAAACATTCTATTGACTTACTACAACAGCAAGTTGATCGTCAGAAATCTACATCATTTATGTACACAAAAGAAGCTCGTGATATTATAGCATACATAGAAGATGAGAAAAAGATTAAACTTAATTTCGAAAAAAGAGAACATAGAAAGATAATTGAAGATTATTATTTAATGAAGGTTGCTGAAGCTATACCAGCACTTAATAATAATAAAACAATTGGTGAGGTATACAATACTATAGAAGAGTATAACAATAGAAAAGATTTACCTGTTGATAACTTTGTTCGTAAGTATTTATTATTAAGTAATGATAGCAAGTCTGACTACTATCAACATCAGATAGAAATAAACAAAAAACAAATTAACTCGTTTAGTAATGAAGAGCAAATACAGTTAGCTCGTAATGAGTTTACAGTTCTTCCTACAGAAATAAAAGACGCTTTATTGCAATATGATTTTATAAAAAACAAATTAGGTTTTGAACGTAACTCTCTTACACCATTGTTCTCAAAAGAATACATGCGTGGTAAGTTTGATATGCTTGACGAACACTTTGAATCAGAAAAAGATAAAGAGTCTTCTACTGAATCTAAATCTGTTAAAGATAAAGCTACGCAGCTATTTGTTAATCATCCAAATATATTTAAGGATGTTGCTGACAAGATGAGTGTTAATCAACAAAAGACACTACAACAAGCAGTTCAAATAGAACCAGATGGTACAGCTAAATTTAAAAAAGCTAAAGAGTTTTATTTAGATCATTTGTCTGAAATAAACAGACCGTTGAATAAGGACGAATATTTTAAGTTCTTAGGATACAACTATGATGCAATAAAACAAAGCGAATATAAATCTTACTTTGATGATAGATACGATCAATATCAAGATGAATATAGAAAGCTAGACGCAAGAGAGAAGCAATTAGAAGAAAAGGGTATTGATAATCTTAGCATGAATGAGCTTAATAAAACTATACAAGAGATACAAGCTACAACAGACGAAGTAGCTAATGCTAGATTGTTACACAAATTACACCTTGCTTTGGGTAAAAAAGCGATGAGTAAACAAATCAAAAACCTTAGAAGTAAATCTAAAGGCAAATACAAATACGAAGGCAACGAAGACATAAGTGTAATTCGTAAATGGTTTGGCGCAAACAACATGACATCTAAAAGACCAGAAGTTCAAGAGATGATCAATGAAATACAACGACAATATAGATTGTATGCTGTTGAGGTTAAAAAACAAATAGCTGAAATAAACAAAATTGAAAAAGCACTTATTAAAAGCAAAAGACTTGGACTGAAAGGTTTATTTAATCCAAGAGCTAGATTTGAATTGCTGTATGGAAAAATGATTGACGTTCAGCCAGACAGTAGTATAAGGCTTTTCAATAGAACAGAATTTATGAGTAAAAATCCTACTCAAGCAGAAATAGAGTTTTACAATAAATATCAACAAATAACCAATAGCTATAAAAAGTTATTAAAACGTAAAGGGCAAGATTTATATATTCCTCATTTCCAAATGGGTAATCTTGAAGCATTATCCGCAAGAGGACTGCTTGGGTTATATGCTAATCATTTAGGATCTACCTCTAACATAAATCACGTGAAGCTTACTGGTGTAGGTAAATATGCAAGAAAAGAACCACAGTCATTTGAGTTTTGGAAAAATCAATACATGGATGGGACAATTGATGAAAATCAAGTAACTAAAGTAAGACATTTAAGACAGCTTCAAAAAAGAGCTGAAAAACAATTAGCCCTAGGTAAACACGAAGATGGTACAGATATAATTGCTACAGACTTAGAAATGGATACTTTGATGGAAGGTGGTTTGTTCTCAAGATTTAACGCAAGTCGTACTACAAGAGCTAAAGAACTTACAAGTTACA
>JGI25132J35274_1000079_pt1 | contig 25236 bp, 46 predicted proteins | sample ETNvirenome_6_30_FD_35274 | JGI IMG/M metagenome (IMG submission 35274)
TATATGAGTCATTTAATGGCTAATAGTGAAGATGGTAAATGCACATTTGATAGTCCACTGATTTTCTTATCTAACTTAGCGATAAGAAACTTTAGTGAAATATTACCTATGATGGAACATGCGGCTAATAATAAACAACCGTTAGTTATATTCTGTAAAGGAATGGATGGTAATGCTATGAATAATGTCATTATGAATTTATTACAAAAGACAATTGATGTAGCAGTAATTACCGCACCTAACTTTGGTGATGCTCAATTAGATGAGTTGGCCGATATTGCAGGAGTTGTTGGTGGAACTGTCTATACAGATGAAAGCAAAGACGACCCTAAGAAAATACATGCACATACTTTTGGAAGTTGCGATACTATTACAATTACTAAAGATAAAACAATCTTTGTTGGAGGTAATAGACCACTAACAGAAAACAGAATAACTACACTAAAAGGAACACTTGAAGATTCTCAAGACGAGTATGATAAACTTAGACTCAAGAGAAGAATAGCAAGACTTAGTGGTGGCGTTGCTACAATTAAGGTTGGTGCTTCTTCATCTATTGAAATGAGAGAAAAGAAAGAAAGATTAGACGATGCTCTTAATGCTACAAAAGCCGCACTAGAAGAAGGGATTATTGTTGGCGGTGGACTAACATTAGCAAGGGCCGCTAAGGTAGCAACAAAGGGCATAAAAGATTCTAAGTGGTTTGAGTTAGCCATGCAAGAACCAATGAAAGTATTACAGTATAATAGTGGAATAAACAATCCTTCTATTTCTTTTGGCAAGAAAGATATGGGCTTTAATGCTTTAACAGGTAGCACTCAAAACTTAAGAAAAGCAGGAGTCTTTGACCCTGTTAAAGTAACTAAGAATAGTTTTTTGGCGGCTATGTCTATCGCACAACTTTTCTATTCTACTGATGTAGCGGTTCTGTTACCGGAGGAATAATAATGAAATGTCCTAATTGTTGGAGAGATATGTCTAAGTATTATGCTAGAAGGTTCGGTATGTGTAAGGTATGTTTAGAAGGTGAAGAAAATGAAAAAAAGAGCAATAACAGTTAATTTACCTGCACCACATAAAGCACAGATAAAATGCCCTATTTGTAAAGGGAATAAATGTATAGTCTGTAATATGACAGGTAATCTAAAGATAGATGTTGCACCAAAGATACCAATACAAAGAGCGCACATTATCAAATATGTTATGGAGAACATGCAAGATGTTTCTCAAGAATTAACTAGAATGTATGGTTTAGTGCCGGAGATAGGAACTAAAGAAGTAGTTGAAGTTAATGAGGGACAATACGAGATAGTGCAAATATCATCTTTAGGCGGTGCTTGTTGGGTAGTAAATAGATTAGATGAATTAGATACGCCTAGATATTTTACTTCTTTAAAAGAACTAAAGAAGTTCAAAGAGGGGTGGATGAGTTGAGTGATTTAGAAACAAAGGGAACAATAGCCCGAAACGCAACAGAAGAAATATTAGTTAAGCGTGGAAATTATTGGAACATTGAAGTCTTTGATGTTCGATGGTATGTTAATGACAAACCATCAAGAAAAGGTATTCGCATGAATATTGAAGAGGCTAAATTATTATTAAAAATATTGGAGAGAGAATTAGAATGACGAAAATTATAACAGATGTGCAAATAAAGAAATTGATGAAGGCTATGAATCCTAAAAGAGAATGGTCGGAAGGTTGCATACAACGCCTTAGAGCAGATATTGTAACTTTGGCAGGTTTTTTACTTGAGGAAGTTGAAACAAATATGGTAGGAAACAGTAGAGTTAAACCACAAGATATAGCAGACTCTTTGTATATTTTATCAAATGCTATAAGAGTATCAAAACACCCTGTAATAGAACATTATGTAGCGGAGCATAAAGAAGTTCTTGGAGGCGAAGAATAATGTTTAGATATATTAGAACTTGGCAAGATGATAAGAAGTTTAAGGAGTGGGGAAAGCAAATTAGAAAGAAGTTATCTAACGAAAGATTAGAAGAACACTTCGATAAAGACTTTTCACAAATGAGCAACACTAATGAATTTACNAGGGCTTCTTTTGTTATGTATTGGGAAATACAAACAGACACTAAGTTAGGAACAATAGCCCCTCCTTTAGTTCAAGGNACATTAATCTCTATGACTAACAGATTAATAGAACANGGNAAGATGGATGAAGTTCAAGTAATGAACGCTATTATGATTAACTTCACCCGTATTATGGGTATTATCAATAGTGGTGACGNTAATGAAGAGGAATGATTGGGTTTATTTAGCGAATGCTATGTGGGCTTACGCTGAAAAACATGAAGGTAAAGTTAGCGACCTTCTAAAAGAATTAATAACAAANGTAAATAAAAATAAGGAGATGATTATAGATGATAGATTGGAAGATGATGAGCCGACTGTTAGAATCCACAAAGGACAAAACACCAACTCAACAAGTAAAATTGATAGCAACAGAACTAGATAAGTTTGATACTTACAAGAGTGCAGTAATACAGTTATTGGCTAGGGAATATCCTAGTAATAATATTGGTTTAGCAAAGGCTAAGTCTTGGCTAACTAAGATGTTTGATTGTTTTGACGATGAAATAGAAGTATTGTATGCAATAGATGGAGAACTAGGAGAAGCAGTATATTTACTAGACGCAGGAGCAGAAACTCAAAGAAATATAGGTATTCATTCTGTTCTTAGGGTTTTAGAGAATGCTTGTGGTTCTGTAAATGATGCTTCTTTTGTTGTAGTGAAAGATATATTGTTAAACATGTCAGCACTAGAAAGAAAGTGGTTTGTTAGATATTGGTTGGGTTCACCAACAAACGGTATTGATAGTGGAGTTGTTAAGAAAGTGTTAGCAAAATACTACGACAAGAAAATTAGTGAGGTTAAGAATCATTCTAACTTTAACAGTCTTAGTAATCTTTGCACATATTATGAAATGAAAGAAGAACCACCATGTAATTTATCACATGGCTCTTTTGTAAAACCAATGTTAGCGAAAGAAGTTCCTATGGATAAATGGCCGGAGAATAAAGTTGTAGATTACAAATATGATGGCAACAGATACCAAATACACAAAGAAGGAGATAATATAATTATCTTTAATCGTAAAGGAAACATAGTTACTCCACAGTTTCAAGATGTTGTAGAACGGGTTAGAGAATATCCGGTTGACCGTTGTATTCTTGATGGAGAAATATATCCAATTAAAGATGATGGTTCACCTGCTGAACATAAACTAATGGGAACAAGAGTTCATTCTAAAGACCATGCAGAAGCAAGAGAGAAGGTTAAAGTCAAGTGGGTTATATTTGATTGTCTAAAATACAGGATAATAACTTTGACGGATATGCCTTATTCACATAGACTTACTATGATGAAAGAATTACCCGACCAAGCACATAGAATGGAAGAGGGCGGTGATGTTCTAGCATTCTATAATAGAGCGATTAACGATGGCTTTGAGGGCATTATTGTCAAAGACCCTACCTTACCTTATGAAGCAGGTAAAAGAAGCGCAGGGTGGGCTAAATACAAGCCTCCTCGCATTGAATTAGATGTGGTTATTACTACTGCTAAATACGGTGAAGGCTCAAGAGCAAATGTGTTTGGAACTTTCGGTATTTCTGTAAAGAGCGATAGTGGTTTCAAATCGGTAGGTTCTATTGGAACGGGTTTTAGTGATGCTGATTTAGTTTGGCTAACAAATGAACTAAGAAAGAATGTAGAAACTTACGATAAAGGAACATATAACTTATTACCGAGAGTTGTTTTAGAAGTATCAGCAGACTTAGTTACTCAAGATGCAAAGGGCAACTATGGGTTAAGATTTCCTAGATGTAAAAGAATACGACATGATAAGTTTGTGGCTGATATTAATACAATAAAAGATGTGGAGGCTTTAGTATAATGTGCGCTAATTGTGGAGAAGAATCAGTAAAATATTTGGTTATGACACCAATAGGCCAAAGAGCCTTTTGTTGTGAAGAGTGCTATTGTCTTTATGTTGGTCTTCCTTATCATAGTGAAGGCTACTACGGCTTGAATAGATACAATATTAATGATGTGGAGGATTTAGTTTGACAGAAGATTGGAATAAGTGGCTAAAAGATATGTTTGATGAAACAATTTATGAAACTGATGATTTGACTAGCCCTATGGAAGTTAAAGATTTGATAAATAAATATGGGAAAGCATCTATATTTACATATGCTCTTTATAGTGACATAACAGAGGGAGATATATTTGTTATAACTAAAGGACTATATGTTGCTTTACGATGTAATGATAGCATTGTTCTTCCAAAAGATTTTGAAAGAAACATGCTTATTATTGAAGCAAAAGAAGATAAGGAAAAGGCTTCTTTGTTTGGAAGGGTAGAAAACACAAACCTAAACATTGTTTTGGGCGGATGTTTTCAAGAACACTACGAGTATATTCAACATCTTGTTCTTGAAGGTTTACAGTATATGCAAGTAGAATGTGAGTTCATTGGATTCTTTGAGGTTGAGTCCAATGTATAGTGAAGATATGCTAAAGGGTATATTTCTTGCTAAGGCTAAAGGACACATAGGGCTAACTAAAAACAATGATATTTTGATAGGCTATCGAACTAAACTAACAATTAGCATTAGAGGCAGTCCTAAGTTCCTACAAGCAATACAAAGAACTCTTGTTCAATATGATATAGAGTCTAAGTTTAAACCTCAACAAAATAAAAGTAGACCAACACCGATATTAATTATATCGGGAATAAAAAATATTGCGTTGGTAGTTCACAAGTTATTGGTGGATTTACCCGATGCTAACGACAGTCTTAGCGACTTTAAACGAGCAGTAAGAATAGTAGCCGAGGCAAGACACTTACAATTAGAAGGATTAGAAGAATTATTTAAATTAAAAGGGGTTATGTAATGGGATTAACAAATATGAATAGAAATAGACCAATAATAATAACAGGAAAAACAGGAACAGGAAAAACAACAAAGGCAAAAGAGATACTTCCAGATGCTTTGGTTATATTTAGTGATGAATTAGAAATAGACTCAAATTCAATTAATGTTGAAAATGGACTTATTATCGAAGATATTCATTATAATAGTGATAAAGAACGCTTATTGAATATAATTAGACGGTATAGAGGTAAACTAGTAATGACCTCGCTTAATGAAAAAGACATTCCAAAGGAAGTGAAGCCTCTTTGTCAAATAAAAAGGGCGGGGACTGAAAAGCACTTATTAAACTCAATTAAAGAACTAGCACCTAGAAGCGAAGAACCCTTTTCATTACAGATGGACACCTTTAGTTTAGTGAATTACTTCTTGAAAGAAAGTGATAGAGAAGAAGTTTGTAGGGTTTTGAAGATTAACAAACCATCCGATACTCAAATATTGAATTGGCTTTGTGTAAATTCAAATCCGAATAAATTGTTATTCATTGATGGTAGAGTTAGAAGAAGATGGTCGCAAGATTACTTCTATGAAATGTTAGCATACGCTTATGATGGTAGGTTTTATGGTAGGTTGAATATGCCAACTAGAAAACAATATTCTAAAGTTCCTTCTTTGTTAAGAAGGCTTGGTATTAAAAACGCTGATAAGAGAGTCTTTAAGCAATTAATACAAGATGAAAATTTTGTTAAATTTGCTAAAAGCAAACTAAATAATAGTGAGTGTCGCCTAATGAACTTAGGAGAAAAGCGGGTGCGTAAAGCAAAGCCCGTTAAGAAAAAACAGGTTAGTTTGGGTGACTACTTATGAAGATTAGAAAGGGAAAAAAGAGAGTAGTCATGCGACTGATAAATATAGTCGGTAGTAATGAATTAACTACTAGAGAAATATACAATAGGATGGTAGAACATCCTTCTAAAAACAGTATGAAAAGAAATGGTGGAGATTTAACAATCCACCAACTAAGTAATATTCTCTCATCTTATTTCGATAAGGTGGGTTTTAGTAAAAAAGATAATAATATAATATGGAAAAATAGAGATGAGAATTATGGGAAGAAAAGGAAACAAAATGATAATAAAGAAAATAAAAATGATGTTAGATGAAACACCAAATATGACAACAGGCCAAATATACGATTTATTACACAATACAAAAAGTGTAAATACGGCGGGAAGGAAAAAATTTCCTGCTTGGGGAATAACAATTAATCAGTTATCTTCTGTATTGGGTCGTAGGTTTGAGAAGGCATATTTTGATGAAAAAGTAAGACAGGTTGCTTGGAAGAATAAGGAGGAATAAAAATGAAGAAAAAAGAATTAATGAAAAGATTACAAGAAATAATGGACTTGTACGAACTAAAGAAAGAACCGGAAAGTTCATTCAACAGACTTGTTGACTTATATCTTGATTTGGAGGGTGAATAAATGAAAGCATCGGAAAGGATAAAAGAAATAGAAGACAAATTAAGAGACTATAAAGAATTGCTAGAGGCACTAGAAGATATAGAAATGATTTACGATAACTTAGATTGGGTTGATATTTACAAACCCCATCATATAGATATGGAATTGTCTCAAGCAGTCTTTGATGTTACAAATAAGATAGAAGAAATAGAATCTAAGTTGGAGAGGATATAATGTTATGGACAGAAAAATACAGACCAAGTAAATTAAGTGATATTGTAGGACAAGAACATTTTGTATTAGATGCTGAACAATGGGTATTAGAAAAGAATATGCCTAATGTTCTTGCTTACGGTGTTGCCGGAACAGGTAAAACCGGAGCAGGTATAGCATTAGCAAAGGATATGTTGGGAGAAGCATTCAAAGATAACTTCTTTGAAGTAAATGCTTCCGATGATAGAAGGTTAGAAAATGTAAGAACTACAATTAAACAAGTAGCACAAAGCGGAACTATTGGTGAAGCCCCATTTAGAATAATGTTATTAGATGAAATGGATGGTATGACTAACGACGCTCAAAATGCGCTAAAGCGTATCATGGAAAGATATGCTAGTAATATAAGATTCATCATTACTTGTAATGATAGGTCAAGGATTATCTTTCCATTACAAAGCAGGTGTGCAAATTACAGATTCAATCCATTAAAAAATGAATTAGTGCTTGAAGTAATTACTAAGATTCTTGATAAAGAAGGCGTAAGTGGATTCGATGAAACCGAATTGGCTCGCTTTATATATCAATTAGATGGAGATTTACGCAGGGCAATTACAGAAATACAGGCTGCCAATGCCTCAAACTTCACACTAAGAAAACAAATACAAAACTCGTTGAAAGAGTTTGATGGAATACTAAATTTAATACTTAATAAAAAACCTAATGAAACATTAGATAAATTACACGATATATTGTATGGAGGAAGAAGTGTGAAAGAAATATGTTTAGCACTTCATAATTCTGTTTTAGAAGCAGAAGGTTTAGAGTCCAAAGAGAAGTTTAAACTTCTTAGGATAATAGGGGAAGCAGAATACCGTTCTACTACCATGACCCCTAAAGTAATAATTTCATGGATGGTAGGACAACTTTAAGGAGGAAAAAATATGAAAGAAATAGATGAAAAAATAATGAAAGAAATAGAAATAGGAGCAGGGCATATGGGTATCACCGCCGATGAAGCGGAAACAAAATACCGTTCTATATGTGAAGAGAACAACACCGATGTAAACGATGTTGTATCTCAATCACTATTTAGAAACTATGTGCGTGGTAATATGAAACCAAAGAAAGCAAATACCAATAGTGGTTCTAACAGTTTAGTTAAGAGCGCATTCGGTTTCTTTGTAAGCCTAGAAGCCCCAAGAGATATGATGAGTTGGAGTAGAAACAAAGCAAGAGAAGAATATCTAAGAGATGGTGAAAAAGCACTATCCGAAGGTATTGTTGCGGTTGCTACTGATAATGGAGATGAAACATATAATCTTGAAAGATACTATAAAGGTGACTATCAAGAAACTATGGTAAAGAAACTACCCGATGGTGCGGAAGAATTGGAAGATGGAACTATTATTATTCCATTAGACAGTATGCCTAATTATACAAGCGGTGCTGAAAATAGAAGATATGGTAAGCCTTTACCTAAGAATGAATTTAGAAGAAATGGTATTTTCTTTGGTAGCATTGACGGTGGAGATATGAAGTCTTACTACTTCTCTTATAAGAATCAAGGTGGAATAGATTTTGCACCCGAAACTTTTGATTGGGTTCACTTCAAGGCTATTCCTAGTGATGATGGAACAAACTTGTATGGTATGACTATGGCGACTAAAGACAGTCTAATTAGAAATGTTGATTTAAACCCCGATAATAGCGATTACAGGGATATGAGTTCTTTTGACTTTGCATCTTGTTTGTATGAAAACTATCCTAAGAACGGAACACCGCTTGTTGATTTGGATAGACTACATACTAATTTACAAATGGAAGCAACAAAAGAAAGATTCGCTATTGTTGAAGGAACGGTTGTTAATCAAAGAATGACACCGACTGCTAACGGTAATAGAATCTTATCCATTACTGATAAAGCATCCGATATGGAATTGACAGAAGACGATGGAGATTTAGCAACTACTTGTTGGATTCCCGAACACATCAACATTAACTTTGGTATCGGTTCAACCGTCATTGTTGTCGGTAGAACTTCCCAAAGAATTATCGACGGGGAAGCCGAACCAATTACAATTAATACTAGTGGTTTGTTAGTTCAAGAGGCATTTGGTAATCCGGTTGCCGAAGAACAGGGCGTAGAGGATGAAGACATTGTTTGGTTTTGATTAGATTCCAAGGGGGGTTTGTTGTTGCTCCATCAATAATACAACAAACCCCTAGCAGCCCAAGTGTAAGTGTGAACTTGAGGAAGAAATTGACGCTCGGATAGGTGCGAAGCCTATTTTTTAGAGGAATAAAAATGTATAGAAAAGGAATTATTGAGGAAAGATTCCTTCTAAAAAATGAAAGTTATATTATTGATTTAAATAGTGTAGACTTTATTACTTGGAAGGAAAATGAAAACAAAAAAGATAGTTATTGGATTAAACTTCATGTTGGGACTAAGGAGACAAGATATGTTTGTGAAGGCAAAAATGAATTGTGTCGCATATTAAACGCATGGGGATTATTGAAAGAAACAGAATTATTATTAGATAAAAATGAGATAGGTGAAAATTATGAGTTTTAGAAAAGAGAAAATAAATTTTAGTGAATTAATGAAAATGAAAAGAGAGAATAGAAAACCTAGAATGGTATTGGGTATTTGGGGAGAACCAAAGACGGGTAAAACCGGACTTGCATTAGACTTCCCCGATAGAAAGATATTTGTTTTAGATTGGGATAGAGGCGTTGAATCAACTTGGTTTCAACACCACGATGCAACAGATAGAATAGAAGTATTTTGTCCTATTGTAATGAATAAAGATAACATTATTGATATTAACGAAAGTGAATCACGCTCGTTAGAATTTATCAATCATGCTAAGCAATCAATAGATGCAGGAGATAAACCTATCTTTGTTATTGATGGAGTAGATACTTGGCTTTCTTCATGTATGTTGAAAGTTAATCCTAATCCTAGAGTGGTGACAAAGATTATGCCGTTCCAATATGGTAACAGAAACAAAGCATTCTATTATTTATTAGATACTATATACAACTTAGAATGTGATGTAATATTTATTACGCATGATACTGAAAAATATGTCGATAATGTGCCTGTTGGAGTTCAGCCAATGTGGAAAGATTGGGGAGGTAAACTTGAACAAGAGATTTACTGTTCTAAAAAGAAAGTAAAGGGAGAACTACATTTCTTTGCTGAATTATTGGGTAGTAGAACTAATGGTAAACTTGTAGGTTCTAAGTGGACTACAAGACAAGGAACTCCACCTAACATTACATGGAATGGACTAAAGGAATTAAGAGAGGGAGAAATATGAAATTTACAGTAGATGCAAAAGAATTAGTCAAAGCATTAACAGATATACAATTGAAAGGAAAATACTTCAATGGTGCAAGTCTAACTAATAATACTTTAATAGAGTATTTTTACGCTAAATTGCACAATAATACATTGAGTTTATGGAATTGCGATTCTATTAATTCATTAATAGTTAGAGTCAATATAACTGTTGAAGGTGATGAAGACGGAACGGTTGTTGGTGAAACCGGAGAGTTGTTGAAATATCTAAAGAAGTTCAGTGGTGATGTAGTAGTAAACTGTGGTGATATTATTACTATGACAAATAACAATAGTAAACTTTCACAACCTACTATTGCGAATCATCCTAATATGGAAACATTAAATCGTATGGGTCAGCATGTCCTAGATACACGCTTTGAGGAAAACCTAGAAACTTTGTTTAACTTTAACAAAGAAAAATATGAAGGTGCATTTCAATTAGACTCAAATACATTTAGTGAAACTATGAAACTTTGTGAGTTAATCGGTAGTGGTGTTTATCACCTAAACTATGAACATGATAAGAATAAGTTATCACTGTCTAGTGCTACTAACAACTCAAATAAGTTTGAAACTTCTATTGAGTTAGAAGGCAATATTGGAGAATCAGCAACACTAGATTTTTCTAGCCCACTACATGTATTGTTTGACAATGAAATGTTGAACTTTTATGTCAAAGATGATTTCCCGATGTTAATTATATCGGAGAATAAACTTTTGATTAAAGCACCACACTTAGCAAATTGAGGAATATAAATGATAATTAGTAATAAAAATGGAAATACAATATACAAATCTTGGAGAGAAAACGGAAAAAGAAAAAGCGAAGAGGTAGAGTTTCGACCCTACTTCTATGTTTTAGAAGATGAGGTAGAAAGAAATTACTATCCTTTGAACAAATATACCAATGGTAGATTTGAATATGAAGATGGAGATTGGAAAAGCCTAGAAGGTGAACCTTTGAAGAGAGTCTATGTTGAAAAATCATATGACATAAAAAGTGCTAGGCAACTCTTTACTAAAACATATGAGGCTGATGTGCCTTATACATTTAGATATGCAGTTGATGAAGTTAATGAGATGCCCGAATACAATATGCGTAAGTGGTATTGGGATATGGAATGGCAACAAGGAGGAGAACATGATGGTTGCATTACTACTATTGTAGTGTATGATAACTACGATAAGAAATACATTCAGTGGACTTGGTTTCCCGAAGGCCATCAATGTTATAACCCATCCCAAATAATAAGTTATAATACAGAAACAAAACACAACACTTATTTTTGTCGTGATGAAAAATTTATGCTTGAAGTCTTTATGGGATATATGATTGCTAAAGACCCCGATATGTTAATTGCATGGTTTGGTCTTAAGTTCGACTTACCTAAGTTATTAGATAGAGCATGTGCTTTGGGTTTGAATCCTTTAATCATGTCGCCTTATCATAAGATAGATGGAGTTAAGCAACTTAAGAAAGGTTGCAGTTTTAAGAGACAAGATGGTTATTCACCAATTGAACAACCTATTGGTGGAAGGCTAACTCTTAACTTAGACCTAGCATTTGAAAGACAATGGAATGATTCTCAAAGAGGAACATTACCTTCACTAAGTCTTGATTATGTTTCTAAGATATTGTTCGATGAAGGAAAGGTAATGGAAACTAAGTTTGAAGACCCTAACGAATTTTATCGTAGAGCATGGTTAGAAGATACAGAAGCATACTTAAATTATGCCTTAGTAGATGTAGAACTCTTAGTTAAAATAGATGAATCAAACTATTGTAGTGAAGCAATAATATCATTACAACGATTACTAAAAGCACCTTTCAAGGCTTGCTTCTATGCTTCACATATGGGTTCTATTTACTTTATGAGAAATGCTTGGTGGAAAGCACCAACAGGTATCAAAAGTGCTGATAGAAGAGAATATCAAGGGGCTATGATTTATGACCCGCTTAGTGAGAATACTAATGGTTTACATCTTAATGTAGCGGCATTTGACTTTGCGGGGCTATATCCTTCAATGATGGTTGCTAGAAACATATCTTGGGAAACTAAGAGCGAAACACCTACTGAATTTGGGGTTAATATATTAACACCAAGAGATTTCAGCGAAGTGGAAGGAGAGCGAATGCACTATTATAGAACTGATGAACTAGGACTATTACCTAGAGCAGTTCTTGAATTGAAAGAGTTAAGAAATGATTACAAGAAAAGAATGAAGAACTCCGAAGGTGATGAGTATGTCAAGTGGTATAATAACCAAATGGCGGTCAAGAGACTAATGGCTTCATTTTATGGTGTATTAGCGTTTCAAGGATTTGGTTGGGCCGATGTAGATTTAGCCGCTAGTATTACTGCTAGTGCTAGAGAAGCGATTAGACTAGCCGCATTTAAGGCGAAGGAGTTGGAAGTATGAGTTTACAATTAAATAAATTACCGCCACATGAAGGCTTAGGAGATATTGTATTACAAGAAGCCGAAGAAGATACAGGGGATATTCCTTTTTACAGACCATGTTTATATCGTTGGAGTAAAGAAGAAATAGCAAAATATGAGGCTGAAAATGATAGAAGTTATTTTGGTTGGTGTGTTTATGGTGCTAATCCTATTTATGGCGTATCAGCATGGATAGTAAAGGAGTTGGAAGTATAATGGGAAGTATGGAATGTATGATATGTAATAAAAATGAATATCTTAAGACATTTGTTTTAGGAAATGAAGAATGGTCGGTATGCAGAAATTGTGTGGACTATGGCCTTATTATGTTAATAAATAAAGTGAAACCAAAAAGGAGTCGGAAGAATGAATAGAATAAAATGTATGAAACCATTGGCACATAATCCTCAATTTGAGGGTAAGTTTCATTGTAAAAGATGTGCAGAAGAAATAAAAATGAGGAATAAAAATGAGTATAACAACAGAATGTAGAGAATGTAGGCAGGTCTTTAGAAAGAGGTCTTTGAAATCAACAGAAAAAATATGCGAGGCTTGTAGAGGTAGCGGAGGAAGAAACAGATACAAGGTTATGGCTAATAAAACTGTTAATGCAATAGCAATAGTAGATAATATGGAAAAGCAAATAGAAGATTTAAAATCCTCTATTGATGTATTACATAGCAATATTGGAGTTGAAGTTCAGCACCAAATAACTAATGACATAAAACCTATTGTAGAAAGAATAGTGGATGAAAAAGTTAGTGAACTAAAAGATGTTATTATCTCTTCTATGACTAAATCACAAAAAGCACAAGAAGAAATCAAAGAACTTAATAAAACAATAAACTTACAAAAGGGTTCTATTACAAGAATGAGGAATAAGATAAAAGCATTTGAAAAGAGGTTGATACAATGAAATGTCCTAGATGTGGAGGTTCAATAACTTACATAGAATTGAAGCCCAAAACTAATTATTCTTATGCTCAACATACTAAGAAAAGGGCTAAATTGGCATGTAACTCTTGTGACTACGAGGAGGTATTTAGTTGAATAAATATTTTAAGAAATGGATTCTTGAAACAGTAGAGGAAATGGAAGAGACATTTACAGTTAATGAAATTGTTTCCGCTATTGTTGAAAAGAAAGGAACTAGTATGTATATTGGAAACTCTCAAGAGGTAGGTAGCCTACTATCTACTATGCCTAAATTAGTAGAAAGAATAGGTGAAGGAGAATATAGGAGGTTAAATATATGAAATACACAAAATATGTAGTTGCCAAAATAGAATACGATACGGAAGAAACATGGAAAGAAACAGAAAAAGACATTTATGATATAATAGAAATGCTAACTAATGTAAAGCGTAAGGCAACTATTATAGAAATTGATGGACAAGACACGGAGGAATAACAGTGTCGATGATGGACAAGACAAATGAACTCCTTGAGGAATTACTCGCTATGATTGCTAAGAGCAATAAAATATTAATGATGGTAAATATTGTAAATATAGCGACCATTATAACAATAATAACGGTGATATTATGAATGAAAAAGAAATGAAATATGAAATACAAAAATTAGAAGAAAGGATTGAAGGCTTAGAAAGAGAGGTAGAAGAACTATACTTAGAGATAGAACTAACAAAAGTTTCAAGTAGCAACATAAGAGACATTATGGAAGAAGTCGCTAAGTTAGCAAATCAACCTGTTGGAATGATGTTTAATTATAGCAGTGTGTGATATTATGAAAGTAGTTTACGGACATACAGATTCGATTTATGTTCAAATTGATTCTGTTGAAAAGGCACAAGACGCTATTAAAGAAATAGAGTCTAGTGTTAGAGAACACTTCCCTAATGTTATGGGATTAGAACAACACCCCGTAGTGCTAGAGTTTGAGAAATACTATTCAGCATTGGGTGTTGGAACAACTAAGAATAGAAATGCAGGTATGATAACTTGGAAAGATGGAGAATGGCTAGATGAACCGGAGTTTATTATGACAGGTTTTACGGCCAAAAGAGTTAGTGAAACTAAACTTGCTAAAGAAGTTCAAACCGATGTATTGACAATGTGGGTGAATGAAAAACCAATGTTAGAAATCAACAAATATCTACACAATAAATACATGTCAGTATTGGATGGAAAGGTCGAACTACAAGATATTATTAAAAGAAGTAGGCTTAAAGAAAACAGATTGAAAGTAAAATGTTCTAAAGTTACAGAGCATGGATGGGGTTGTAAATCAAGATACACTTTACATGAGTGCTTGCCTTTAAGATGGTGTAAAAAATGCGGTGAAGATGTTAAGAATTTTAGGACTTTAGATGGTAAAAAACCAACAATAGGTTCGGGTATTGCAGGTGTATTACACGCCAAACAAAAAGACATTACATTTGACGACTCTTACTTATACCTTAAAGTAGCAAAGTCCGGTGAAGTATTTACACACCCGCTAACTAAAGAAGTGAAGACTGTTGAATATGTAGCAGGTTCTCGGTATATTGATTTTGATAAGTATAAACCCGATTATCAACACTATGCCGAGCAAGTAATAAAGAAGGCTGAACCAATTTATAAGGCTATGAATTGGGATTTGTCTAATATCAAATCGGGTAAAATACAAACAAATTTGGAGGAATGGTTTTGAAAGAAAGTAAAATGAAAGATAGTTTAGATGAAATAAGAGAAAAGTGGACTTATGAATTTGGTAAGTTTCAATTAACTGTTAAAGAAGATATGTCCTTTGAGGATTTTCTTCTTTGGTATGTAGATATGTTAGATGGTGAGTTTACATCATTTGTTGATGAAATGAAAAGAAAGGGGGCATTATGATGAATAACGATGAAAAATATGAAGCGATAATTAAATCAATGGATGAATATACTTATGATTGGAAGCCGGAAAATTACGACGACCCATCACAACCTATATTGAAGATAACTAAATCTTCTTTAGGTTCATTCGATTGGTGTCCCAAGAAATACAACTTTAGTTATGTGCAAAGGCTACCGCAAGACCAAACAGAAGCCATGCGTAAAGGAACTATATTACATGTTCATAGAGAGAACTTCTTTAATGACTTTGATATTAAGAAAGCGGAGCATATGTCGGCTGATGAATTACACGACTACTGCGCTAGTCTAACGCCTATTGATGAATACTTCGATATGTCTATGACTGTCGCTTCCTTTGAAGCACAAAGATTCATGGATGCTAGAGCAGAAGGCAAGATAGATGAATATTTACCTGTATGTAATGAAGGACTGTTTGATGCTGAAATAACAATAGAGGCTAATACTAATCCTAAGTTTCCACTTAGAAGAGATTACAAGATACATATTCAAGGTATCATTGATAGGGTCTTTCAAGAGAATGGTGGCTATGTTCCATTTGAATATAAAACGGGGGCATGGAAAGATTACAAGGCTACTTCTATGAGAAAAGAAATGGCCTTTTATCAATTGCTTATTGAGAATGCGGAAGATGAAGTTCTAATTAAGAATGGATTAGAACCTAATGTTCCTGTGACTCATTGGGGTTGGTATTATCCGGCTTCTAATTATGTATTTGCTGAAAATGCAAAGGGTAGAAATATGAAGTCTGTTATGAAGAATATTGCTAAGTTGATTTGGCACTATGAACAAGACACATTTCCAACTAAGTTTTTCTTTAAGACATGTTCTCATTGTAGTTATTTTAGTATGTGCGATGCGGCGGAAGAGGATTCATGGGTGTGATAATATGAGTGAAGAATGTGAAATGTGCGAATGGTTTGTTTGGGGTGGAGTTGATATTCATTCAATACTTCAACAAGATAATGAATTTGAAGCACTAGTAAATGTGACAATAAAATGTCAGCATTGTGAAAAAATACATGAGTTGTGTATGTCAGCAACGGATGAGGTTTGATAATATGCTTTATGAATTTAATAATGGAACGGTAGAGTGTGAACAAGACACGACTCCTAGCGGAACTAAAATAGTTAGATTGTTTTTTAAGGAATATAAAGATGCTCAAAAACTATATCGTGAAATATCTAATTGGGCTTGTGGGCTAGGTTGTGAAATTACTATTTTATTGAAGAGGGATAGCAACCCATATGTTGTTGTGACTCCTACAACAATTACAGGAATGGGGATAGTAGAATGAACGACTCAATATATAGAATAGCGATAGATGCAATAACAATCATACAACATTTAGGACATGATGATTTGGCTAAGATGTTGTTAGATAGATACGAGAAGGTGATAAAATGAGTAGAATAGAAGAAACCGTTTGTAAGAAAATAATGACAAGAGCCGGTATTGGAGAAATCAAATACGGTATAACAATGGAAAAAGAACAACTGACAAGAAAAGAATGGTTAATCCATGCCCAACAAGAGGCTATGGATTTAGCGATTTACTTACAGAAGTTAATAGAAATGGAGGAACAAGAATGAATGATAAAATAATAAAATGTAAATTATGTGAAGTAGAGATGAAAGAGTTTGAAGGTAATAATCCTCAACCTCTTCTTGAGGATTTTGAAGATAGAGTATGTAGAGACTGTAATGATTATGTTACGGCAACTAGACTATTACTTAGAAGTTTAGACCCTTACGAGCATGAATTAGTTTGTTTTTACATAGCGTCAGTTGTGAAAACGGCTAGTTCTCTAAAAAGAAGCCGACTGCAAGCCTATGAACAATTAAAGGAGTTGAAAGAAAGTGAATGATATAATACAACAAAAAGTATTAGCAAAGAATTGGACATTCAATGAAATAGCCGATTTAAAGAAAACAATAGAAAGTCTTGCTACTGATATATACGAGGAAATGAAACTAATAGAAAGATTTGAGTTAATTAGAGAAATTAGAATCAAAGAAACTTATGTTGGTGAAGTCTTTGAAGATGTAATGAAGCAAACGGTTATGATTGCTCTAAGAGCAGAAGTAGCAGATACAGTAAGAAATATGTTAAATAACGCAACAGTTAATTTTGGTGGTAATAAAAATGAAGTTTCCGAGAGAAGTGTGGTCGGGGAGTCAAATGAAGAACGCTCCTCCACTACCAAGAAGAATAGTAAGAAGTAAAGAAGAATACTTGAGTTATGTAAAGGCTCAAAATAATAGAACTAATGTTTACACTAGTGTTTATGATTTTGCTGAATTTGCAGAAAAAGCCAAGATAGATTCATCAGTTATACTTGATAGAATCTTTCTTGACTTTGATGCTCACGGTCAAAGTATTGAACAAGCATGGAGAGATGTTAATGTTGTTATGACTTATGTTGTTGATAATGATTATCAACACACACTTTTCTTTTCGGGTAGGGGCTTTCACTTGTTTATTTTTGGTGAAGTCACGAATACAATTAGAAACATACAGGTTTTCTTTAGAGAGATTAAGGAATACTTAGTAAACATAGTAGGTAATGATATAACCCTCGATGATAGGGTCGGACAAGCAACTAGGCTTAGAAGAATACCTAATACAGTAAACATGAGTTCTAGGGATGAGAATGGCAATCCATACTTTTGCATACCATTACTTAGGACTGACTTAGATAAACAAGTCCATGAAATACTTGAGTTAGCAAAGAAGCCTAGAAAAATTCCTTTTAGAATAAGTGGTTCTGTAAAAGTTGTATTTCCCGAAGCACCTTCTTTTGAGGAGATAAGTGGTGAAATAGCAGTTCCTAAAACAACAGGCTCTTTGCCTATCTTGCCTTGTTTATACAATGCTATTATGACTGAGAATCCTTCACATATGGCTAGAGCATATTTAGTTTCATGGTATAGAGATTTATTGTCCGGTTGTAGAAAGGTAGAAAGTAAAGAAGATAAAGACAAAATACTAGATGCAATAGTAGATGAAATAAGAAATTTGGTAGAAACCAATAAAGAAATATGGCTAGATTGGAACGAGAACGAAACTAGAAAACATGCAAGATTTACTGTGCATGGTAATTATAGTAGTCCTCATTGTAAGACTGTATTAATACCTAATGGTTATTGTGTTGGTAAATGTTGGAGATACCCCGAACATGCGGAGGAAGCATAATGTTAGTAATAGATAGTAGAGAAAAGAAAGGTTCTAAACTTGTAGAACTAGTAGAGAGTGAAGCACTAAAGATGAAGATACCCTATGAAAAGAAATGGATAGAGATAGGAGATTATGTTTACGATGATGTATGTTTTGAGGCTAAGTCAGCCCATGATTTTATTAGTTCAGTAATGAGTAAAAGAATGTGGACACAATTAGATAATATGGATAGACACTATCAAACTAATGTAGTTATTATTTATGGTAGTATCGATGAAGGAATTATGCAATACAAAAAATACATAAAAACAAAAAATAAACTAAGCACTGCACAAGAGGCTAATTGGTCTAATAAATTAAAAAATAAGTTTCTTGGTGCTATTGGTAGAATAACATTAGATACTGATGCTAAGGCATTTTGGGTATCTAGTGAAAAAGAAGCATCGTTAATTATCGCTTCTATATGTAAAATGAAACCCCTTAGTAGGGAAGTAATAAGACCGGAGATATTCAAAAGAATATCAACGGATGATTTGAGAATAGATATATTAACAACAATTAAAGGCTTGTCGGTAAGCAAAGCAAATGCGCTGATTAAAGCGTATGGTTCGATTATGGAAATAGGCGAACAAACCGAAGATGAACTTCAAGAAATGGATGGCATAGGAAGAACCCTAGCCAAAAGAATCTTGAATGTATTAAATTCCGAAGGGAAGGTGAAAATATGAATGAAGATATAAATTATGAAGAAATTGAAATGAGCAAAGAAGAAGAAGAATACCTCTATAAGTTAGATGAAAACACTAAAATTTTCAATACTAACTTGCCTAGTTTTATTAGGCGGTTTCAGCAAGATGCAGTAAAGGTAGCCTTCAAGAATGACATACCGGCAGCGTTAAGTTGTTTTGTTATACTAGGACAAATTTGTAAAGACTTTGTGCAAATACCAAACGGTAGAAGCATAGAAGATAGTCGAGTACATTTTTGTCAAATACAAACTTCCGGTTCGGGTAAATCTACATTGTGGGCTTTTCTAAAACCCGTCACTGCAAGTTTATTTTCCAAAATAAATGCACAACCTAAAGATGAAGGACACCCTAAGAATACATATGTTAGTTCGGATGGTTCGGTAGATTATGAACAATGGGAAGGAGAAGGAGAAGTTCCCTCATCTTCTCCTAAGCAATTTAACATTATGTCCACTACTGAATATACCGACGCTGCGCTTATAGGCGGATATGAAGAAGCCATGATTGAAAAAACGGATGATGAAGGAAACACTAGTAAAGAATTAGGTTGGTTAAGAGAAGCAGGTTTGTTAGAAGGTAGCGGATTAGCACATTGGGATGAGTTTGAATATTCCGGTGTTTTTAAGCAGAGCCAAAATAAAGAACAGGCCATTGTATATCTTAATACTCTTATGAATACATTAGCCGGAGAATCTTGGAAAATCACCAAGAAACTAAAGAGAGGTAAAATGATGAACTGTTATTGTGAAAGGTCTATTTTAGCCATGACATATCCACCGGAAAAACTAGCAAAAGTTATTGCTAACAAAGGTGTATTACAAAGAATGATTTTGTTTATTTGGGATGTTCCCGAAAGTGTATTAGATATTATGAGAAGAATGCAAATTTCAAAAGCAGGGAAAATAGAAGAAATCAATGCCCCTATTGAAGAGTTTGCTAATGAGTTCTTTGAAATATATGAGATTGTAAAAGAAAGATTTGGAAAGGTAAAAGACCCACTTAAGACAATGAAATATACTCAAGATTTTAACGATGTATTGTTATTAGAATACGAAACTATGGAACAGTTCATTAGTTCAAGTGACCCCGTTGTTAGAAAAATTGCATCTAACTTTACAACTAGGTTATTGAAGATTCTAATTAAAATGTCAGTTCTATGTTCTATTGCGGAAGCAAAGGATATTAAAAACGAAGGAAAGAGGTTTGTTGTCAGTGGGAGGAATGTTAGACAGGCAGGAAACATTGTCCGACAATGTTATAACACATTGGTATTATGGTTGGAGCGAAGCCTAAAGGTCACTAGGAGGGTCGGCAAGCGAACTCAATCACCAAATGAGCAAATCTTCTTGGAAACTATTAGGACTATGAAAAAGAATGAAGATGGATTTTTCAGTAAAAAATTACTCATAGATGAGTTAGTGTCGAAAGGGAAAAATGATAGAACCATTAGAAGACTATGTGACAAATATGAAGAAATGAAGTTATTAGAAAAGGATAAAAAAGGGCGTTCTGTTTATTATAAATTGAAAGAGGAGGAAAAGAAATGAAATACGAAAATACATATGTGGTGTTTGATGTAACAAAAGGGCCGAAGGTAATAATTGAAACATTAGATACTTACGGTGATGAAGGTTGGGAATGTTGTTCCATGCTAAGTATAGCAGGTGCAAACATTGTCGCTTTTCTAAAGAGAAGAATTGGTGCAGATGAACCATCAGTAGATGAAGAAGCGGAAAAGATTAGTAAACTTTGGTCTAGTGATTAAGCATGTCAGTTCTAGCATTAGACATTGAAACTAAAAACATGTCACATGAGATTGGTGGCTTTAGTAATACGCATATGTTTCAAGTATCGACAGTGGCAACATGGGATGGTTCTAATGGAACTGTCTATGTTGATGAACCCGTAGAGTCTTTTGCCAAGTCCGGCCATATAGTTAAAAATCTAGGTGAACTAAAATATGATTTAGACGACCACTTATCTAAAGGTGGTAAAGTTTTAGGTCACAATATCGCAGCGTTTGATTTACCAATTCTTAGAGACTCTATGGATATATATTGTATTCATAAATATTTAGGGGATGAAAATTATATTGATACTAGCAAGATATTACTTAAAGAACATGGGGAAAGATTTCAACTTAAGAATCTTGTAAAATGCACCATGAATGATGCTAAGTTGATGGATAGTGCCGATGCACCTAAGTTATGGAAGATGGGTCAATATGATGAGGTAGTTGAATACTGCATGAAAGATACACAATTAGTTTATGACTTATGGAAGTATGGACAAGAACATGGGATTGTTAAAGCATTCTCGATAGAAAAAGAGGAATTTGTAAATTTGGAGGTTGATTGGTAATGTCTACGGCAGAATGGTTCGGCTTATTCATCTTTATGATTATCTTGACGCTATTGTTTTTCGCCGCCTTTGGTGGAACAAACATTACAGAACAAAGCGTCGATGATTATATCAAAAGATTAATGGGTCAAACGGAAGAAAAGAAATGAGTTTAAAACAGAAGTGTGCTTATTGTGGAGATAAGACATTAGCAAAGAGAATCTTAGGATTCTATGTTGGCTCTAGCGAGCAAGTAAAACTTTGGGAATGTCGGTCTTGTAAGGGTATATGGTCGAAAGACACTAAATAATTAGGAGAGAGAGTAGTTTAGGCTACTCTCTTTCCTTTTTTTTTGGCATTTTTTTTCAAATTTTTAATTTATAAAAAATTCATTTTTTTTCTACATAAGTGCAAACTTCATCTTCCGTTGAATTTAGAATAATAAAATTTAACGGTTTATCTTCATCGTAAAATAGCCAAGTAATTGTAAATCCCCATATAATGCCGATGATTGAAATTAAAACTATGTAAGTTAAAAATAACATGTTGAACTATTGCGGTGGTAAACTTCCCCAAAAACCTATTTCGGTGCAATAACTAGAATATTTGTTTCTCATTAAAGTTTCATATTCACTGCATGAAAGAGAATTAGCAGTAGTCCAAGTGTCGAACCATGCTACATCCCATTGAGAACCCGAAGGTGGATTCCAAGTTTCTATATCAGCCTGTATTAAATTAAATCTATTGTCTTTAGCACAATGAGGCCAAACTAAATTTATTACATCTTGTGAATTTTCTATGATTGTAACCGAGGTAACATTTGGATTTGTTAGTAATGCAACATTTACCATGCCTATACCTAGTCCTCCGATTAAAACATGACCTGTGGCTTTATCCCATAACCACTGATGTTCTCTATATTCCGCTTCCGAGTCTTGCATAATTGGCATATCACAATCACTATGTAGTAATACACAATAATTTAAGTTAGATTCTTGTTTCATTTCTAAATACAATTGCCACATATTGTCAGTAGTTGTATTAGTATAGTGGGCAACTTCAAAATCTCCCGATACTCCCTGCGGTATATTAACTGTTATTCTTGTCATTTTAATTCCTCAATTAGAATGTAACTATAATATCGTGAACTACTTCTTGTGCAACTCCACCAATAGTTCCTTCGGCACTTAGTCTAAGAGTAAAAGTATCATTAGTTGCAGGAAAAGTAGCACCGCCTCTACCCCCTCCTAACTGTAGTCTCGCCATATAAATACTTGCCGAACCCGAAAATCCTAACGCATAAATTCCTCCTGTATGGTCTATACTACTAGAAGGCATAGCCGTATTATCTTGAATAGGCGTTCTATCTCTATAAGTACCCGAATTATTTGAAGGATGAACAGAAGTTATTTGTTGGAGTTGTATTGAAGTCCCATTACTCATGCTACTACTTACTAATGCCCCCGATTCAACTTTCCAATTTATACTGCTTACACCGCTATTGTTGGCAGTAGTAGAATCATCCCATCCTCTAAGATACCCTCCTATAACAATAAATAAAGCACCAAAGGCACTACTAGAATGTGCGGTTTGTATTGTAGAAGTTGCTAGTGTGGCTGATTGTGTTGTTCTAGTTGGAGAAGATGCAGTACCAAGTCCACTTGACCCGTCAAATACTCCTCCTATTACCGTAGTTCCTTGATAAAAGCCAAATTTAACTGCTCCACCACTAGAACTGTTGGGATAATTACCACTAGCACTAGTAGCAATTTGTATAAAATTACTTGCCCCAACGGAAGCAGGAAATTGAATGTATGAATTTATTATATGAACAGGTATAACATCACGCCCTATAACCATATAGTGTAACCTTTAATCCTTTACCGGCAGTTGAAGAACCTATTTGGTCTATATCAAAAGTAATTAAAGCATCATTGGCTAAGGCAGTATCGCTTATTACCGCAGCCGAAGCAGCCGAAGTGGAAGTAGTTTCGCTTGCATCAATAGATAGTTTAGTGCTTAGTATTGTAGAACCTGCTTCATTAATGTCTACTATAATTGTAGAACCTACCGGAGCAGTTGTGCAGTTTGCTTTTACTCCTGTTAATGTCATAGCAAATGGCATATTGAAACTTGCCTTAGCAGTTCCCGTAGTTAAGTCGGTAGTTTCATCCGATAAAGCCACAATAAAAACTTCTTCTGTAACTTTTACATCCGTTCCTGCACCATTAATAAAATGTAAATGATTATCAGCGTTAGTATATAATTGTCCTCTATCAGCAGTATTTGTAGGGGCTGATATTTCGTCTAAAGATATTGCACCTTCTACTGATAACTTAGCGTTAGCATCGGGGCTTGCAGTTCCTATACCTACCGTCGATGTAGAACCATCGAATCTCATAATTTCAGTATCGCTTCCTCCGTCATTAATATTAAAAATAATGTCCTTATCACTAACAGTATTCTTAATTGTAATATCGTCGCTAGATTCTGTTATTGTAAATTCGGCTGCCGTTCCAATACCTAAAGACTTAATCTTAACTTGGTTTATATCACCATCAATTCTCATAGATTCACTTGAAGCCCCGCCGTCATTTACTTTAAAAATAATATCCTTATCCGATACTTTGTTTTCTATTGTAGTGTCTCCGGCATTTGCACTTATTGACATAGCCTCGTTATATCCCGAACTATCATAGCCAATACTTACATTGTTAGCAACTTTACCTGTTGTTAAGTATTGAATCTTTAAGTCGTTAAAACCATCACTTGTATAAGTAACAACTGCAATTATTGTATCTCCTTCTGTATATGGAGGTATTGCATTTTGAGTAGAACTACCGTGTTTTCTTATTTGTAATACAGGAGGAGATGCGTTATCAGCAATTAATAAATGGTGGGTGTTAGTAGTTGCTTGGAAATCACTAGCAGTAAAATTCTTTGCTGCTACTGCAAGAAAAGCACCGTCACGGAGTATTTTACCTTCCGCTACTTGTAATACATTTCCACTGCTTGCTTGTGTAATGTCAAAATCTGTTGCCGACCCCTTTACGGCATAGTTTCCTTTCATGCCTAAACTTAATGCTTTAATTAATCCTGTATGTGGAAAATCTACCGAGTCGGTTATTTGGTCTATTGATGTATCATCTTTTGTATTTGTAGCAAAATAATGCGGGTTCGCTTCAGTTGGCATATCACTCTACCTCCAATATTATAAAAAACTCTAATGTGTCATTAGAAGAAAATGGCCCAATACCTTCAAAGTTTTCTCTAACTAGCATGTTAGAACTACTATCGAAAACCCCTACTTCTCTAATAACTTGACCTGTCATAGCCGCCGCCGAACCGGACATTGTTACTTTGATTTGAACAACATTAGCATCGGATTGAACACAAGATACAGAAGTTGCAGTTGATAAAATTACATCTAAATCTGTCTGTGAAGAGTAAGTAGAATTTCCACCTAATCCTACCTTTGCACTTCCGGCATCAACTAAAGTTTTTAGTTGAGTAGCCAATAAGTTCTGTAATTTTTCAGTTATCAAAATTCTTCCTCCACAAGAGTAGTGAATGTGGTCGTGCCTATATTTAGTGCATTGGTGTTTGTATTTAGCGTTTGCGAAGTATCACTGCTAGTTCCTAGTGTAAATCCACCTGCTGAAACACTTTTTTTCCTAGCCAAAAATTTTATTGGTTTTATTTTTATTTTTTCTAAGAAATCAAAATTCAATTGATTATCGT
>JGI25132J35274_1000081_pt1 | contig 24950 bp, 30 predicted proteins | sample ETNvirenome_6_30_FD_35274 | JGI IMG/M metagenome (IMG submission 35274)
AGGAGGACGAGTTTGGGTATCGTGAGTTCCCAACCTTTATCCTACAGAGAGGTCAACAACAAATCAGAATTGCAGTATCACAAGATGAGGAGGGCAACGATGGTGGCTTCCTATTCATAGAAGATTGTAAGGAGGTAGTATGAGTAATTACAAATATATTGTATGGGTAGGAAGTATACCCAACTATTTTACTGACTACCAAAAAGCCGAACAATACTTTTTGGATTGGTGTCACAATGGGTATGACGACATAGAGCTTACTCGAATTGATTCTTACAAGATGCAACGAGATATCTTTGGTAATCTAGTTTTCCAAGAGACCAAGGAGACTACATTGGAGAGAGCTATAGGAAGTGAGGCTATTGATGTCTAAGCATATAATCAAAGAAGAGTGTGAGGATTGTGGAGGTGTAGGGTCTTGGGACTCTACACCTTTCCCTAACTATATTGCTTGTGAATCTTGTGATGGCGATGGCGAACAAGAAGTTGTACTAACTGAGTTCGTGGTGGTCGAAACCTATGTGATAAAAGCAAGGACAATAATGGAGGCACAAGATATGGTTGACAATGACAACTTCAAATATGGTGTTGAAGATTATACAAATGACATTCAACCCTTTTGCTGATGTGAATAAAGAGAACATATTTATCTTACTTGTTATCTTGTTCTTGATTATCAGTTACTACTTTATGTTGTTCGATAATTAAGACAGTTGACAACCCCTTTTCAATGTGTCATAGAAAGTCCTATGGCACATTTTTATGACTGTAAAAACAAAAAACAACCTCAATTAATTGAGAACATCAAGACATCAGCACAAGCCAAGAAAGTTGGCGCTCATGTTTTTCCAAGTATCACAACCATTATAGGCCAAACTATTAAACACCCATTTCTGGATCGGATCTGGAAGCCCAAAAAATTGGTAGAGTTTGCACGAATGGAGGAGTACCAAGACCTAGAATACCAAGACCTAGAACAGTTATGTTATGGGTTCGTGGAAAGCCCAAGTGGAGAACGAGTGACAAGTGCTGAGTTTGGTACTGCAGTACATGCAAGTGCTGAGAAGCTATTGAACCAGCACAAGTTCGGTGGACAAGTGCTTGATAGTGAGTACGATGAGTATGCCCAACCATTCTTAGATTGGGTCATTGCACAAGACCATTATATTGTAGGCACAGAAGTACCCATTGCTGACGGAACAATCAAGACTTGTGGTACTATTGATGTTATACTCAAAGATAAGGAGACCGGGGAGATTTTCATTTGTGACTTCAAGTGCAGAAAGTCAAAGCAGTTTTATGACAAAGACTTGTGGCAGATGGCCATCGAATGTGAAATGCTAAGAAGAAGAGGTTTAGATTATTTACCTAAATGTGTATCAATTTGTATTGACATCAACAAGAAGGTACATCATCACAAGTTATGGTCAGAGAGTGAACAGTTGAAAGCAATACAAATAGTAAAGCACATCTCGAAACTCTATTGGCTACTAAACATGTAACTTAAACCAAACTAAAACAATATGAATCATGATAATAATACCCAAAAAATTACACACATCTCACTCTGTAGTGGCTATGAAGGAATCGGAATCGGACTTAGAAAAGTTCTTCCAAATGTGCGAGAAATCGCTCATGTGGAGATCGAAACCTTCGCAATATGGAACTTGGCAGACAAGATGGAAAAGGGGGAGCTACATCAAGCACCTATNTGGACTGACTTGCGAACCTTCCCATTCGAGTGCTTTCGTGGAAAAGTGGACATCATCAGTGGNGGATTCCCATGCCAACCATTCAGTGTTGCAGGCCATCAAAGAGGTGTTGACGACCCAAGACACTTGTTCCCACACATCGCAGAAGGAATCAGATTGTGTAAACCTAGAATTGTTTTCCTCGAAAATGTTGAAGGAATCCTCAGAGCAAGAACCCACGAAGGAGAACCAGTGGTCAAATATGTCGGAAGAACATTGGAAGAAATGGGTTACACAACAGAGGTCGGAATATTCTCAGCGAGTGAAGTTGGCTTGCCGCATCAGCGAAAACGAGTCTTCTTCCTTGGTATATCCAACTCCACGATTGAGCGATGGGGAGGGAGGAACAGTAGAGGCGAAGCTAGGGAGCAAGAGCTTTTACAGAGAGAACAAGAAGGGCGAGAAGTGGAGTGTCAAACTCAAGGATGCAGTGGAGAGCATGCACAATTGGTCAACACCAAGGGCGAATGCAGTGGACTCAACGAGACCCAATCGGAAGGGTGGCATACCACTAGCACAACAAGCCAAGGAATCCACCCATACGAGTTGGGCAACACCAACTGCGAGAGACTTCAAAGACTCACCGAACGACAAAACGGGGAGGGACATGACCCTTGGCAAACAAGTAAATGGATGGTCACCAAATCTCCAAGCAGACCCAACGAACAACAGTATAAATGGGAAGCCCCACGAGTCATTACAAAAGGGGTATCTGAATCCAAGTTGGGTGGAACAGATGATGGGTTTGCCAATAGGGTGGACAGACTCAGGCTACTTGGAAACGGAGTAGTACCTAACACTGCCGCAAAAGCATTTGTAACACTATCAAATAGAATACTATGAGCATGTACACACAAGCAGAGAAAGACTTTCTCATTTCAGAACTCAAAGGTAGGCGATATCATTGGCTAAGAAATGTAGAGATGTATAGAACTGATTTAGAAATTAATCCACATAACTTAGAATACTCAGAGACACATATCAGTAATCTAAAAGATGGATTGAAAAAATGTGAAGATAACCTCAATGCAGTCGACAAACTTTTACAAAAACTAACTATTGAATAAATATGAAATCAAATACAAACATGCCGACATGCCCAAAGAATATGTGGGCAAGGCTATTAAATGGGCGAGGGACGAGAAGCAAGCGATTAGTTTCTTGTGTACTAGCAAACCTACTCAACAAGGCTATTGTACTACAAAAAAAGGTGCTAGGCTTCGTATCTTATCTACGGAATGTATATACCCGCAAACAAAATCAAAAAGTTCAGAGATGAACACATGCCAAGAGTCTGCCCAATTCTCCTTAGAGAATTAGACAACCCTTGTGTTGACCACGATCATCGCCATGGAGAAATTCGTGGTGTGATTGATGGCAATGCTAACAATCTTATTGGTGTCATTGAACGAAAGTATTATTCTTTCTGTAGTGGCGACCCAAAAGAATTACCTAATGTGCTTAGGCGCATCGCAGAATATTTAGAGAAACCAAAGAGTGGATACCTACATCCCGTTGGCCTCAACCAATTGATAGCTAAGTTCAAAGGTAAGAACAAACAAGAACAAGAAAATATGATACAGTCTCTATCTTTTTTAAGCAAAGATGAAATAAATACTTGCAAAAATTTAAAGGAAAGAGTAAAAGCATATCGCACATTACTTAAATTATTTTATGAAACAAAAACTACTACAAATACAGAGCGAGTTGAATGCTCCTAAAACTCAATTCAACAAGTTCGGTAATTACTACTACCGAAACCACGAGGATCAATGCAATGCATTGAAACCTTTACTAAAACAATATAACTGTACACTAATAGTATCCGATGAGGTACATGAATTAGGTGGTGTATTATTCTGTGAGGCTACTGCCGCACTGTATTGTACTGATACTAATAAACTTATCGGTGCATCTAAAGCCCAAGCTGGTATTGACCCAAAGAAAAAAGGTATGGATATCTCGATGACATTCGGTGCTGCCTCAAGTTATGCTCGCAAGTATGCTTGTAATGCACTCTTTCTTTGTGACGATAACAAGGATGCTGATGCTACTCACAAGTTTGATGAGAAGCCATCGACTAAGAAATCTCCTGACGAAACAGAGGAAGACGAATGGATTTAGCAAGAGCATGTGAACCACTTATCAAGCCCAAGGAGGCTTGTGAAATACTAGGAGTCAACATGAACTCCTTGAGAAACTATGTGAAAGCAAGAAAGTTTCCTACATATCAGCTATCTAAAAGATGTTTTCGTTTTAGAAAGTCAGAGATAGAAGATTTTATTAACAATAATATTAAATAACTATGGAAAAAGAATACGATAATACTAATGGTGGGGCATTATTCCCCAATGATAAGAAGCAAAAAGAAACTCACCCCGACTACAGAGGTAACATCAATGTAGATGGTAAAGAGTTTTGGATTAAAGGTTGGAAGAAGACTGCAAAGACGGGCATGAAGTTCTTGTCTTTGTCTGTCACTGCCAAGGAAGAGCAACAGAATAGAACAGAGGAAGACCCATTCTAATGCAACCTTGCCGCTCCAATGTGACGAACCAAGATGACATTGCTTACTATGATAAGGAATGGTATGATGAGTTCCGTCAACAAGTAGTAAACAAACTACTAGATGTTACTGCTCAGAAGAACAATGACTATACAACGGGCGAGAGTGCTACAAATCCTTTCGCCAACTTTGATAGGTCAGAAGACTTCGGTGTGCAACCTCTTACTGGTCTGTGCATTAGGATGCAAGACAAGTTCCAAAGAGCGATGACATTTGCAAAAGATGGTAAACTAAAAGTTACGGAAGGAAATGACCAAGTTGAAGATATATTTCTTGACCTTATGGGTTATTCCCTTCTTGCTTTAGGGATGCTTGAAAGAGACAAGCAGATCGAAAAGCATACATTTTAACCATTATCTACATTAGCTAGGCTCGTTTGATGTGAGCGAGCCTAGCTTTTTTTTAACACTAAATGAAAGAACAAACCATGACACAATTTAAGGAAGCNCTCGAAGTAGCAATNAACACACAACAAGAACTAACATTAAGAAGCCAACCTGAAGCGAACCGAATCCTTATAAAAAGTCTAGGCCAAATATTAAACACACTAAAAGAAAACTTAAAACAACTAGATGGAAATACCCCATAACAGATATGCCGAAGAGTCTGTACTCGCAAGGTGTATCAATCACACAGAAGAGAATCCATTTGATTTAGCTAGTAAATTTTTATCTGCCGCAGACTTCTACATTGAAGAACACCAAGAGATTTGGACTGCGATGGAATCACTAGTTGATTCAAATACACCAATAGACTTTGTTACAGTTGGAGATAAAACAAAAAGCAACGATGAGTTGTTCGCAACTGTATTGAATTTAAACACCACCCAAACCACAAGCATCTCATTCAGAGAACATATACTTATTGTTCTTGAACAATCAAAGCTCAGAACACTGAGGCTTGAGTACATGAAGGGGATTGAAAGGGTTGAGTCCAATGAAAGTTCTGATACAATCATTGATGATGTAAACAAGGAGCTTGATAGATTCAAGCCAACCAATGAAGATTCATCACACATTGAGAACTCATTGGAAGCAATCAAGGAAGAGTACGAACAAATGGCAAGTGGCTTGTACAAGCACGAGTATATTAAGACACATCTAACCCACCTTGATAACAAGATTAAGTTAGAATTAGGGTGTGTATTTACTATTGCCGCACCTACTAGTGTCGGTAAATCTGCACTGAGTTTGAATATCGCACTCAGATGTGCATCAAAGGACAACTTTCCCACCCTCATATTCAGCCTTGAGATGCCTCAGAAACAGATTTCAAAGAGGATGATAGGGTCTCTATCCAAAGTGGACTTAGCACGAATAGAAGAGGGTGTAGCGAGCCAAGCAGACCGGGATAAAGTCAACGAATCTATAGACAAACTGAAGTCAATACCTCTGCACACTGTACATAGTGTCAAGAATGTAGCATCTATTGCATCTGATGTAAGGAGATACAAGAGAGAGAAAGGTATCAAGCTAGTTGTCATAGATTATTTACAACTCATACCATTTGACAGTAACAGAATGGGTAAGGCTGATGGTATTGCTATGATATCTCAGAAGATAAAACAGATAGCACTAGAAAATGATGTGGCTATAATACTACTTTCACAACTAAATCGTGAAGGCGCACGATCCGACAAGCCCGACCTATATCACTTGAAGGATAGTGGTTCTATCGAGAACGATGCTGACATCGTATTGATAATGAACTGCAAAGAGAATGACCCTGAACTAGCTAAGTGTACTGATAAGTTTGGGCCATACATGCACATCAACTATCTCATCGCCAAGAACAGAGAAGGAGAGAGAGGTGTGCGAGATTACTTTAAATTTTATTATAAGCAAGGGAGGTTCTTCTAATGGAGTTTCCAAATAAAAAATACAAAACTATTTATGCTGACCCACCTTGGCTAGAGGTAGGTGGCGGCAAGATTAAGCGAGGTGCTGATAAACACTATAACTTAATGAAGACCAAAGACATATGCGAACTACCCGTATCTACAATAGCTGATGATAACTGTTGGTTGTTTATGTGGGTAACTAATAACTTTCTCAAAGATGGCATAGAAGTTATGGAAGCATGGGGATTTAGATATGTTACCAACTTTGTATGGGTCAAAGAAAGATTTGGGCTTGGTTATTATTTTAGAGGACAACACGAGCTTTGTTTGTTTGGAGTAAAGGGAAACCTAAAACCAATCAAAAGAAATGTTCGCTCTGTTTTATGGGCAGAGAAAACTAAGCATAGTCGTAAACCCAAAGAAGCTAGGGAACTTATCAAAGATATGGCTCACTCTCCTATGATAGAACTATTTGCTAGAGAGAGGTTTGAGGGTTGGGACTCTTGGGGTAACGAGATATAATTTATGACAACAGGTAAACACACATACATTGAGCGCCAAGATTGCACTGATTCAGGTGAAGTCTTGTTTGAGAATTATTGCGAGACAAAAGGTATTAAGTATCATAGAGTTGGCTTTGATTCTCACCTACATCCAGTAGCAAACTTTTGGAAAGTACACCCAACCATTAGGTCATTGCCTGACTATCTCGTTGAGATAGATGATGACCTAGCTTGGTGTCAAGTGAAGGGTAGCAACAATCTAAAGCTACATGACTTCGTAGAGTACAGTAACTTTGATAATTTATTTTCACATCAATGTGATTTTTATGTTGTCTTTTGCTTCAAAGATAGTAAGCCTATATTTAGAACAATGAAAGACATCGCTAACTCCATTGTTGGTAGAGAAATCAAACAATGGCATGATGGTGTTAAATATATATCAGTACCACTATGACAGCAGAAGAACTCAGAGCAAACACAACCGAAAGGTTGAACACTCGAATCAATATGATTCGTGAAGAATCAAGAACGATATCACATCGTATAGCCATTCTTGAAGAGCGCCGCAAGGAGCTACAAGAAGAGAAGAAACATTTTAAGTCATTACTAGTCGAGCTTGATAAGTAATGTATAATTTATGTTTGAGGTAAGTGGTAACAGTAATGCCCACAAGGTTAAATTCATATTGGCCTAGTTAAATCCTCGAATGTGTGTGCCTCACTTGTTTGTACAGCAAGTGGGGCTTTTATATACCCAAGGTTTCTCTAGTGATATTGATTGGCTTGCGACCTTCTATTGGTAGACCAAACAGATTGTAGTTCTGTTGGAATGGGTCAGGTAATCCAAAGAGTTCACCCTCTTGTCTCATTCTTTTTCTCATGAACTTTCTCTGTCTATCTTGTTTGAACTTTCTCATCTCTGGTACTATGTAGTGCATAGTATCATACAGTGGTAATGTAGTCATGAATCTTGATTCAATAACTCTCTCGCTCAAGCTACCATCTTTCTCCATGATATCAAAGAATCTATTGAATGCATCAACTGTAGTTGATATTGGTGCTGGCATGAAGAAGTCAACCATAGCATCTCCATATCCTTCGATCTGTCCTTTGTATAAGAAGTACTTATTGATACCAAGCATACGAACACCTGAGTTAAACATGTAGTCTGTTACATATCCAAGTCTTCCTGATATAACATCTTTGACTAAATCAATAGGCATACCCATTAGCAAGAAGTAGTACATTAATTTAACCAATGCACCCATACCTTCTTTGAATAATTCAAAGTCACCATTTCGTACACCACTAGCAATCTTATTAAATGATAAGTTTCTAGCAGTATTTAATTGTACAATCATGAATGACTTCATGGTATACAACATACGAGCATTTGGGTTTTGCTTCGCAACCAAAGGCATACGAAGTTCAGTCAAAGGTTGATTGATAAATAGTTTTTGTACTAATGTTGCTCCGATTAACTCATTCTCTGCTTGACCTCTTTGTTCCGCAGGAGTTTTCATTGCTCGCCAAAATCTACCATTCTCTCCCGGATTTGTTATCTCATCACTAAGAAGCAAGTTAATCTCTGATTGTATCTTCTTATACTTCTTATTGTTTTCGTATTGTTTCTTGAGTGTACCATCACCATTGAATGCTTTGGCAGCCTTTCTGTATCTGTTGTAGTTAGCATCCATTGTGGTGTTCTTCATTATCTTATCTAATGCTTTGAACCCAGTGGCAGTAAGACCATAGCTAATAATAGATGCTAGTCCTTTGTCTTTGCTTTGGAAACTTTCTTCAACTAACTTATCGTTGTCTAAAAATTCTTGTACCTTGTATCTCTTATCACCAATCATTGATTTAAGGGTGTCTAAGAATCCATTATCATACATGATAAATGGTAAATCATATAGCTGAGATAGTGTTGATGTAAACTCTACCAATAAATTAAAGTAACTGTATTGTCTAAGGCCAACTAATAGTGGAGCTTCCCTAGCAGTTCTATCCATCAATGCATTGTAGATTTGTGGGAATGTACTATATAGTTTCTCTTGGTCTACTTCGTTTTGGAATCTAGGGTCATTGGTCAATGCTTGTATTACACGACCTATTGTAGAATTAGGATTGTATTGTACTCTTACATTACCACCTTCATTACTTATAGTTGGTTGTGATACACCAGTAAACTTAGCAGTTTCAATGGTTGTAACCATTTCGGTAATGTATCTACCTAATGCTTCCGAAGGACTTATGTAGAGGTCTACTTCACTATCATCTATCAACTCCTTAACACGAGTTTTAAATGGACTAGGCTTGCCCCTTCCTTGGAATCTTTGGTTGATAATTTTTTGTATAAATATTTCTTCCTCAAATGAGTTTGGTTGCAGTGGTGGTATTGGTTTTGGCGCTTCCTTATCTTCAATAAACTGTACTCTCTCTTCGCCAAACCTAGCTTGTCTTTGTTTAAATACTCTGTTGGCTAGTTTTCTGTTGTTAGTAGAGAACACTTGCTTGCCATCAACTATGATATTATATACAGTACCTTTTTTCTCTCTTCGTCTTTTGTTCTCAGCAGCAATAGCACTCTTAATATCTTTTACTTGTATGCCATACATCTTAGCAAAGCCCTCTAGTCCTTTCTTGCCATCAACAAATCTAGGGAAGAAGTTTTTTGTAAACTCCATCTTGAGTCCTGCTCTTGTAGCTTCAGTATGTAATCCATCAAGCATTGAGCGAACTGCCAAGTAATCATTTAGAATACCATACTTTCTTAGTAATGAATCTCTTTCTGCAAATAACTCTTGTGCCTCTTGTTCTGAATACCTAGATTTTTCTTGATCCATTCTAGGACTGAAAGATATAAGTGCGGCAAGTCTGCGATACTCTCGTACATTCTTTTTCTTAACTTTATTAAGAGCCTTAGCCATATTCATACCCACTTGTTGGTACTGTAATATCTTAAAGTTTCTATCTCTTATGAATGTATTAAATGCTTTGGCTAACTCAGGGTGTATGTTCTCTAGCAACTGACCTACTGGTACTAAGAAACTTTCTATGTAACCAACTTCTTTGTTAGAGCCTTCTTGTTCTGCTGTCTTCTCTGCATCTTCAATAGCTTCTGCTGGTGATGCAACGGGGTCTCCAATCACATCATTTACATTTAAGTAAAGCTCACCAGTGACAGGAGATATTCTCTCTTGAACTTGGTCTATTAGTTTTTGATTTACAGGTCTAGCCTTAGGGTCTAGCTCCTTCATCAATGCCGCTGAATCAAGAAGTAGTTGTGCTAGTGTTGGGTCAGCTAATACTTCTTTGCCAAATATATTTGCTATATATGATTGGACATCTCTGATAAATAATTTAGCAGTTCTGAAAACTTCTCCTTCTCTAAAGATACCATCTGTATCTTGCTTAATATCTAAATTACTTTTAGTGTTCTTCTCTTGTTCGGAGGTCATACCATAGAAGAACTCTTCCATAACTGCACGAGTTAATTCATAACCTCTCATCAAATGCCTAGGTGATTTAAATTTATAATCTTTACCACCATATGCTTCGTCTAATACTTTTCTTTGTTTATTAGTAAGCCTCTTAGACATTGACTCCATCTTAGACTTGTATCCCTCAGTGCCATATCTATTCTCTAATGCTACTCTAGTCATAGCATGAAGTAACTCATGCCTCATTAGTCTGTCGGCTCTAGCAGATGTAGTTCTTCTGTCTCCATCTAGTAATGTGTCTAAGTTAATTACAATCATGTGTTCATCAGGACTGTAAAAACCCATAGCATTTTCTCTGCCTTTTCTTGGTCTGTATTCTACTCTTAACTTTTGACCCCTCTTAGTTTTAAGTAGCTTGTTTTCTGTTATGTTTCTAAACTTTTTCTCAAGGTAGCTTATAAGACCTGAATGTTCTAGCTCTCTTATTGGGTCTGGTTCAGGAGTTGGGTCTAACTCCAAGTCTGTTTTGAGAGGTTGCTTTCTTCTAAAGCCAACATCGCTTTCGTATGTTTTGCCATCTTCACTTAAAAATACACCAGCCTTTGACTTAGCATAACCATCATCTAAATCCAAATACATTAGTGCATCGTTTCTATTGTAAGGAGGGCTACCTGTGTCGTAGTTGCCTTTAAATACTATTCTCTTGGCTTTATCATCAGCATAATTTAGCACTAACTCTTTTACTTTTTTGCCAAATTTAAAAAATTCTGTTTTGTTTCCTTTGTCTTTGTCTAACTCTATTGTAATAGTGCTATCATCTTCTGTTATCTTTAGAGGTATACCCTTGAAATTTTGTTGAACCTGAGTGTTAAGATCATCTTCAGTAAATGGATTGTCATCAGTCTCAGTCTCTACCTCTTCTTCTGTCTCTGTTTCTTCCTCTGTCTCTACCTCTTCTTCAGTCTCTACCTCTTCCTCTTGCTGAGTATCTGTATCTACCTTTGTTTCACTATCTGCTACAAGTGTATAACCTGCATCAGAAGAATATAAATTCTTGTATGACTTCTTGAACTCAGCCTCAGCTTCCTCTCTTGAGTCAGCTTCTACTGTACCATACACTTGCTCCCCGGTTTGCTTCGAGAAATACTTAAAGGTGTATGTTTTCTTTGCCTTAGTGTCACCCTTGATTGGTGTTCTCTTGTCTTCTTTAGTTTCTTCCTTTCGGCTTCTTCTGTATTGCTCAACAAGCAATGCCTGTAAGTCAAGGTTAGCGGCATCTATCTCTGCTTGGTTATCAGAACCTTGTTCTATCTTCTTTTGTAGACCAAGTATATTATCTGTTACTTCTGAGTCTGTAAGTTCGCCAACTGTTTTATCTACTGTAGATAATTTAAAGTCTTTAGCTTTGGGGTTTCTTGAATAAAAAGCACCAAGCCCATCTAGTGTAAATGATTGTTCAGGGTCAGAACTATTTGGGTCTTTGTATGTAATAGTTTGTTTGCCATCAGGGTCAGTAGTATATCCCGTCATCTCAACGATAGTGGTGTTACCATCTCTGTCGAACACCTCTATCATAGTTGGTTCACCCTCTTGATTACTATCAAAATCTTCTATTGTTTTACTAAAATCAAGATTAGGTGTTGATGAATCAATAGCTATCTGTACATCTTTACCTTCTTTCTGTAGGAGTTTCTTCTCTTCGTCAGTCAATGTAATATCTTGACCTAGTGTAGTTCTAGTAGTGTCACCTGCTACAGAACCTATAGCACCAGTTAGTCCACCTACTGTGAACTCCATGATTCTTCGACCAAGGGCTTCTCCTGTAATAAATTCTCTGTCACTATCATAGAGATTCTTGGCAATTAAATCTAGTACCATACCATCTCCGATAGATTCTTGTGTTCCTTCTAATGCACCTCTACCTAGTGCATTTTTTGCAGCAACACTGAATGCAGTCTTGGCAGCTTTCTCAGAAACTTTACCACCTCTAGCTAATGTACCAAGAGTTTTGTTTATAAAGCTAGGCATACCTGCTACATACTTGAATACAGTAGCATCTAAAGCACCTGCAATACCACCATGAATCATTGAACCAGTTGTAACCATGTCTCTTTCGTCTTGATTCATTTCAAGCAATGACTTCTTCATGGTTCTTTCTGCATCAGCAACAAACTCATCTGCTCTGTTCATGAATGCAGTATAGTAAACTGCACCTGTACCTGCCGCACCACCTAATAATGGGTTACCTGTAGCTAGTGTTGTAGCACCACCAACAGTAAAACCAGCAGTACCATATCCAGCAAACTGACCAAGACCTCTAGCCACTTGACTAGCAATAAGACCTAATCCACTTTTACCAAAGTTAGGATCAACATCCAACATCTTAGGTAATCTTTCATCGAAGAATCTACCCATATCTTGGGCATGAAGTAATGCTCTTTCTTGTTCTGCGAGCTTCTCTTCGTTTCTCTTTACATAATCTTCGTATGGCGCTCTGTATATCTTTCTGCCTCGCTCTGTTCTATCAGGTTGTGCATAGTATTCTTCTTCGCTCATTGTTTCTCTAGCAATGAGGTCACCAAATGTTCTAGCACTTTGCTCGTATGTCTTACCAAATGTTTCAGAGAATCCAAGGAGTCCTTGTTTAAATAACTCAACGAATGCATTGCCTCGTCTTACTGACTCATCAAATCTATACTGATACTGTGGATGTTTATCTAATACTTTGTACACCAAAGTATTGTCATCCATATTAGCATAAGTCTCAGGGTCTTTTCTTCGTACCCTTGCTGCAAAAGACTCTATAGTTTCTGGAGTGGGTCTCGCCATTTTAGAACATCGAGCTATCGAATATTGGATTTATTCCTAAATCTTGTGCAGAGGAATCAGGTATTTCTTCTGGTCTTAAAGGTCTTATAGTTCTTGGTTTTGCCAATGCGCTAACTGTATCATCCCCACTTGGCATCAATTCATTATCCATGTAAAGTCCTTCAGGGTCACCAAGTATCATGGTTGCAATAGCTTCTCCTCCTTCAAACTGATTAAAGAATGGACTATCTGGAGTCATGATATATTCTTCTCCATCAAACTTTCTTACTAATACTTTCTTGCCATCTCTATTTTGGAACTCCATATCATCACTTTCAGCAATGATATCTAAAACTGAAGCATATGTATTGTAAGATGGTCTCTTAGGTTCTTTCTTTTCTTTGAGTAAATCACCAAATAATACTTGTCCAACAACAGTAGTGTAAGCCTCTTCTCCTAGACCTTCTCTCATATCTTTAACGAATGCTTTACCTGCTTCATCTGTGTAGGCTTCTCCTAAAACAGTCATAGCTATCTCTGGATTGTTTTCTAGTTTCTGCATGAAGGCATTGTCTAACTTCTTAGCTTGTCGCTTCTTCTGAAATGATTGTATACCACTTGATAACTGTTCACCAAGTTGCATCATTGCTTGAGCTTCTATAGCCGCGGCATTGGTTAAGCCTTGTGCATATCCACTATAATCTAATAACCTTGGGTCTACTCTACTGCCTGCTTGAAATGCCATAATAAATTAAAAAAGAAACTCTGCTATACCTCCACCAATTGGGCCACCAAGCACATTACCCATCAGACCCATTATGCCTGAGTTATTGGTTGCATTAGCTTGTGCTTGTGCGCCTAATAAACTCGCATCTTGTGACCTTTGTTGCATAGCCATATTAATTCCCATGTTGGGGTCAAATAATTGTGGCCCTTGTTGTTGACCTGCTAAATTGTATGCTTGACTATATGCTTGTGTTCCCAATGAACCTGATAAAGATGGTCTACCAAATAAGAATGCAGTAGGGTCACCACCTGTAGCTCTAAACTGATTGAATGCTTGCCCTAATGCACCTTGTTGTGCTTGACCTAATTGTGAGCCTAATCGTCTTGCACCCAAGCCCATCTGCCTACCTTGCATACCTGCTGATAGACCTGCTTGAGTTCCTTGCATAGCTTGACTTCCTGCTTGCATACCTTGTTGACCAGCTTGTAGTCCCAAACCAGCCATTTGCATTGCTTGTCCTCTACGACCTTGTCGCATAGCTTCAGCGCCTTGTTGCATACCGAACCCTAACTGACCTGCATTCATAGCATCTCTAGCTCTTTGAGACCTTTGACTTGCTATCATTCCTTGTTGGTCAGCAGCAAGTCCACCTGCGGTTCGTGCCTCTGATCTTAATGCAGACCTAGAAGATTCACGACCAAGTAATTCTTGTGCTAGTGTACCAGCATCTCCTACACGACCACGAGAAGCACCTGCCATTCTTGCAGCTTGCTCTGCTTCCCTTGCTCTCTCTGGCGATAACCTACCCTCTGACTCTTCATATAAAGTCTCTGCTTGTTTTTGTTGTAATGCTTGTAACTTAGTTAATCGTGGGTCATCTACACTTGCTTCTGAAGCTAATCGTTGTGCTTCATCTGCTGATAACTGAGATAGCATATCAACCCTTGGGTCAAGGTTCTCAACATTTGCACCTAGTTTATCTGCTTCAGCTTGAAAATCTTTTTGTAAACTTTTAAATTCTTCTCTATCTTGCCTAAATCCTGCGACATCTTCATCGAATGCAGTCTCTGCACGAGCAGTAAAATCTTCTATATCTCCTACTGCACCCATGACACCTGCTCTATCTTCAGCAAATGTGTCAGCCAATGCTCTTGTTGCTTGAGCGGCTTCAAATGCTTCTGGGTCAGCGGCTCTAACTGCATCTGTATACTGACTACCAAACTGTTCAAGTTGAGCCATCTCTCTTTGCTTTTGCTTGGTATCTTCTTCGCCTGCAATGTCAGCAGCTCTGCTTTGTAGTTCAAGTAAACCTGCTTGACCATCAATGCCAAATAAAGCAGCTTCTTGGTCGGCTAACTCTAAACCAGTGTATTTTGGTCTATACATCGCCTCAGCTTCAAGCAATCTTTGTTGTAGTGCTGGGTCAGTAACACCTTGGTAGTTACTAAATCCTTCACCAAACAAATATTCACCCATTGCTTTCCCCGGATCAATAGGGTCTGGCTGATTGATTGTTGTTTTTCCTTTTCCTCCCATTATGCTTTAAGTAACTTGTTAAAATATTTGGTTGATAAATCTACTTTTGTAGGAACTCCATGTCTATGTCTTATTCCTATGAGTTTCTTTATTAATACATCTGGTTCTTTTGCTAATAAATCTAATGTCAATTGCTTTAATACTTTTCTGTTTTCTGCAAATAAAAAAGCTAAGAATATCGTATCTCCATCTTTTCTATCTTCTTCCCATCCACGAATAAATTCCCAACCATCGTCATAATTACAATTGTACCACATGTGTACACCCACAACTTCATCACCATCATACATTACTGATATCGTCTTTTTCATAATATGGTAAGTAACCATTGTTGTGATGACATCTTCACCCCAATCATCGAACACTTTACCATTTTCCTTCCTTATACAATATCCCACAATCTTTTTTACTTCCTTAGGAGTTCCATTTATTTCCAACCATTTTCTTGTGTAATTAGCTAACATACTAAAATTTAATATTCGCAGCTACACAACAACAAGCACTAACTGCATAAATCTCATATGTAATAGCTTGTGTTGTAGTTAGGTAATCTACACCAACAGCCCCATTGTTTGTGTTAGTTGATCCATTGCTTTGGGTATCTAATTGTGGTATACTTCCTCGAACAGTACCACTACCTCCACTACTAGGTTCTCCATGCATAGCACAAAATGTTGCGCCGGGAGTAAAGCAAGGGTCACTAGAAGTAAAGTTTGGATTTGCCGCAGTTGGTCCTCTGGAGATAACATTTCTATTTGAACCACTAGTAAAGTTAGAAACATTATCTACTTGCCATACTTGTACAGGACAAGTTCCTCTTAGGTCAGACGAAGTATTTAAGTCCATGTTTATGGTTACAGAACTCTCATTACCTAAGTTAATCCCAAATACTATAGCCCTTTGACCATCACCATCTCGTCTAGCTCCTGAAGAACCCATTTGTGCAGTAGTCTTACCAGATACACTTACAGTAGGGGTAAAGTGAGCATAAGCAGTTTGTTGACCAGCAAACATAATTACTAATCTAGTGTTAGGGCCAAGTTCTGTAGCATCTGTAGATATAGCATTGGGAAAAACATTAGACCTAGCAGCATTACTTACTGCAAAATCTTGTATTTTAGTAAGTCTTGGATTACCAGTTGAATAATAATTTTTTATTTTGTTTCTACCACTAGCTGCTATATCAGCATTAACACTAGTATCATCAACATTACTGCCACCTCTGTAGTATTCAGACAATTTGTGAGGGCCACTACCACCAAACTGTGAAGCAATCTCACTTAATTTAATTTTTCCACTAGCTTGTAATGGCATAGTTACTTAACCTTAGCTTCAAGCTCTTGTACTTTTGCACTAAGCTCTTTGATTGATTCTATTAGTAATGGTACAATCTTAGTGTACTCAACTTTTAAATATCCTTTTTCAGTTTCCTTTACTGCACTTGGTATAATCTCTTGTACTTCTTGTGCAATAACACCGACATCGCTACCAGAATACTTAGACTTATCATTCCAAATAAATGTATTACCACTAAGTTTGTTTACTTTAGATGTAGCATCTTGGATAGGGAAGATATTATCCTTCAACCTTTTATCAGAGGCTAACGATGCTACCACATCTCCATCTGCTGATATATCTCCTTCTGCATAAATATCATTTTTAGACCTAATTCCTGCTGAAGCACTATTATCTGCATCTTTTGATACATCTTGACCTACTTGAAATCTTAGTGATCCACCACTATATATATTAACCTCAGCACCATTTTTACTAGCATTTAAGCTCAAGTTACCGAAATCACTATCTCCACCTATAGTGGGACTAGCACCTGAGTTATCACTATCATTAAATGTAATTATTGGCGCACTTCCTTGAATGGTAACATTATCTTGGATTGTAGGAATCTTAGAAGCATTTGTTAAGTGAATACCTCCAGTTACTTGTAGGTCTCCAGAAACTTTAGCTCCTGCAGAAAGAGTACCAGATGAATCCTTACCAGCATCGTGAGCTACACGAAATCTTTCGTGGTATTGATTTGAGCCTGAATCAAAATCAGCTGCTTCATTATTAGTAGTCTTTAAAGTAATATTATCTACGGCAGTGCTTATGATATCACTATATGCTTTTAGTACCCTAGTCTCTATAGTATTTACACTTGAATTTCCAGTTATAAATGAATTAGGTGAGCCAAAATCATCTTGGTCAAAAACAATATTGGGTTCATCACCTATTAGTCTAAGATGGTCAGCTATAACTTGGTCATCAACATACACATCACCAGTAACATATAAACCACCTGTTACCTTTGCTCCTGCAGCATCATTGCCACCTTGGTCTTTGGCTACATCGGCTGCTACTGTCAATCCATCTGTACCATTATGTTTTAAAATAACTTCATCGTCAGCATCAATAGTAATATCTGCACCAGTTTTTTCTGCTAATATTGATAAATTACCATCTTGTGAGTTTCCATTTATTTCTGGTGAAGATCCACTATTACCAGTATCATCTAATATAATCCTTGGCGCAGTACCACTTAAAGTCATAGTAGCAGTGCTATCACCAATAAAGTCAGTTTTTGCTATAGTTACTGCATCGCTGTTAATATTATTTGTAGAAATTTTACCTGCGAGAAGCCCAGTACCAGTATCATTACACTTAATAATTTGGTCAGTTCCTAACACTAAATCATTTGGAGCTGCTGCACTATTGGTTGCATTACAAAGAATAGTCCTAGCATCAAGGTGCTTAAATTTAGTAAATGGTACTCCATTAGTTCCATCGCCATCTTTAAGTTGTAACTTATTATTAACAACATTAAGTGTAAGGTCATCAGTTACAGCAGTTAATGGAACTGCTTGATTGACTGCATTGTTCAAATCAGCAGCAGTAACCTGCTCACCTGTTTGAAATGTTTTACCTGTTGTAAATGTATTGCTCATTATTCTGCTTTATTTGTTGATCTAAATGTTTGTGCTGCCGATAGCTTGATAGCCCTTATGCTTGGTTTACCCAATTTGTTTGTAATTATAAATTGACCACCATAAGCTCGTTTATTACCTATTCTACCACGAATGGCAATATCTTCACTTGCTGGTAGTGTAGCACCACTATTATAACTTTGTAAAGTTCCTAGTGTAGTATTAGTATCTAGGTTTTCTGTACTAAAATCTACTTGATAATTTGTAGGGCCAAATATAGGAGAGTCGGATTGTATTTCAAATGAATTATATTTCTTTCGGTCAATATCATTAAATGTATACATTCTGGTTTTCATCTCACCATCTATTAATATAGAATCAGGCACTGTGCTACCAATTGTTGTAATGACTGTATCAAATCCATTCTTAGCATTAGTAGAAAACTCAGCTTCGTTACCTGCAATAAGGTGAACACCACCATCATTGTTAATTGAATAAAGTCCTCTTCTTTCTCCTTTACCTGCGATAACTAAATTACTGTACTCAAATATAGGATTAGTATTGATTTGGTCTATTGATTCCCATGCCTTAGTTAAGAAGTTGTATACTAATAAAGCATTGTTGGTGTCAGCATCATCAGCACCGGGAGAGGAATCAAGTGGTACTGCTAAATAATATCTATTATCAAAATAAGCTCCGACTGATTTAGATGCTAGTCTTTTGTTTATTCTGTCCATTGTGGTTTGTATTGATTCAGACAGAGGTGTTTGACTACCACGAAGATTGTATTCATCTAAGAACTCTAATGAGTACACACCATTATCTGATAAGAAGAATACATTTTTACCAACTTGTACTATAGATTTTCTAGCTAATGCACCAATCTCATTAGTTAATATTTGAGATGATGCAGTTGATGGATCAGTTGTACCTGATACCCTATGTATAGTATTCTTATTAAATATTAATATAGAGTCTTCTGTAAATGATACAACCCCTACAGTAAAATCTGTACTACCCGCATTAAATCTAAATGATGCAAATATTTTATCATAAGTATTGTTGTCTAATATGTCTGATACTATAAGCTCATCGTAAACATTTCTAGAGGCATTGTTATTTTCAGGGTCATACTGATATGGTACTATCAATCTTCTTTGATGTAAAATACCAAACTCAGGTGCAGGCATATGTATATATCCAAGGCTTATTGAAACCTTCTTAGAGAATACAGGTTGTGCCAAATAACTTTCAGCCTCTGTTATATGAGTAGTGGTTTTGTCTGGTTGTATAAAAAACTCAAAACCTGCGGCTAGTTTTACAGTACCACCAGTAGCAGCACCAGTATTGTTAGTTATGTAAATAGCAAAACTATTTGAATTTATTACCTCAGCAACATAACGATCTCCATTTACATTGGCAACAGACATACTTGCTACAATTATGGGGTCACCTACAGAGAATCCATGATTATTTGCAGTAATTACTACTCTATATAAAGAACCATATTCTTCATTTCCATGAGAGTTATCTCCTATCGCAGCAGTTGCATTTATAGTGTCACCCTCTTCAACTACCTTACCTACAGTAAACTTAGAGCCAATCCTTATTCCTGATACATTCGTATCATGTAATTCTCCTAAGCATTCTATCGTATCACCAACCTCGTAGTTGTCAGTATTTTTATGAACCACACCTCTGTTTTCAACAATAGCAAACTCACCTACACTGCAACCTAGCTCAATTGGTTGACTGTATTGACCACTAGGCACAGGTGTAAACTGTGGGTTTTCTCTTACTGTACCACTACCTGTTGTAGATTTATTTGCCACAAATATTGTACCTACAGTATTACTAGCAGCACCTATTGTACTAAAATCACTAGTACCTACTGTTTGAATCTTATATGTTCTACCTGCAACTATTGCAGTAGCGGCTACATCTGCTGTTGTATCAGCATCAACCTTATTGATTGATAGGTCGCACTCTAATGCAGTTTCTCCTTTTACGAATAATATTACTTTGTTAAATGCTTGTAAGACTTCTATAGGTTTATTTATATCTGAACCTGTTTGATATGGTATTTCATATGTGGTTGTAGTTAAACTTTGACCACTTGTAAATGTACTAGTTTTTATTGCTATCAATTTTGTATTAGAAGCTAATAGTATATAACTTTCATTGTCAGCAGAGTTTGGATCAGAGAATGTACCTGAACCAAAAATACTAGCAATAGCACCATCTACCAACACTGGAAATACTACAGTACAAGTTGAATCAGTACCATTGGTAAATCCAGTACCTGTTACAACTAATGTATCATTTGCTCCCTTTTCATAAATGTGTACACCATTAACACCACTAAGGCTGCAATTAGAAATATTAATATATCCATTATTTGGAAAGTTTGCATATGTTGCACTACCACCACCAGAAAAATTACTAATTGTAATTGTTGTTGTGTTTGTTACTGTAATGCTTGTAGTTGTATCATTACCCAAATAAAATGGTAAAGTTAAAGCATTTACACCTGCGGATAATGGAGATGACTTTACATCAGCACCTATGCGAACAGACCACTCTCCATTTCTGTCGCATCTACCATTCTTAGAAACTTCTAAAACACCTTGAGGTAATTGGTCAGGTCTAAGTCTATTATTAAATCCAACAAACCCTGCATCTATATCCTCAAGAGTTCTATCGTCCCTTGCTCCATATTTATCATACCTAGACATTTATTCGTACCAACCTTCTTGGTTGTATTCACTCCCCAAATCCTCAAGCCAATCTGTTATAAATCTAAACATATTAGCATTTCCATCTACGAAGGGCTAATGCTTTTCTTGTAGGTCTTCCTTTTGAATCCTTCATTGGCCCTTTTACTCCTGACATTCTAGCACAAAAGGATTTCTTTCTAGCTTTCTTTTTACCAGTAGGCTTAGACTCAGTGACTGGTGGCTTTAGATTAGCACCAGTCTTTCTTTTGAAGTAAGCTCTACCTGCGGCAGTTAGTCCACCTTTCTTTGACTTATGTTCTTTTCTCATGCTTTCCTCCTTTTATGTGAGTAAGGGATTCTCTTACTACTTGTTTTGGTTCTTTTAAATTTTGCTTTCTCTGATGAAGACATCTCTGATTGAGTCTTTGGAGTTTTAGAACTAACTCTCTTCGAGGGTCTGCAAGCGGGATATGCTCTACTGCTACCTTTAGCCGACTTTCTTCCACAAGGCTTCCCGGTTTTTACATCTACCCACTTCTCTTGATGCCATCTCCTAAGACTCATACCTTCTTTCTTTTATAACCACTAGCAGTTCGCTTCTTGCCATCTGGCCCTTTGACCTGACCTTTGCAGACTCTTACTGCATAACTGTTGGCATAAGCAGATGGATATACATCATACTTTCTTTTAGCGGCTGCTTTACCTCTAGCACATAACTTACCCATTAGACTTTCTTTCTTTTAAGAGCTTTGAAGTCAGCACCAGTAATTTTATTTCTTGGTGCGGCTACCCTAGCTAGTTTCTTTTGTTTAGCACTATATTTACTGAAAGGCATTAGTATTTTCCTTTCATTACTCTGCGACCCTTGCTTGAGCCACCCTTCTTTTCTCCACAACTTCCTTTACCTTTATGTGCCATATTATTTTCTCCTCTTTATCATTGTTAATAATAATAATGAAAACCCTAAGACTAATCCATAAAAGGATGGCTCAGGTACATTATTGTAATCTACTGAAAGTCTATAATCTACTTCACTCCAATTGTATTCTTTACCTTCGTAAAGTAATCCATCAAACTCACTATATGCCCATTCTGGTATCGATGGAACATAAAAGTATTTATAACTGGTTGATGTAATACTATCACCCCAACCATAGTCGGAGTCATTGTTAATATCTAGTTCTGAAAATTCGTGGCTCATTTTTTAAATAGGGTTGTGAATATTGATGCGAAACTCATAAAGAATTTCTTTATGAAATTGTCCTTTGGTAAGAACATCATTATAATAGATATTATACCAATGTAGGCAAATGCCATAGCCATTAAATCATCTTTGTAATTAGTTAAAATAAATTCTATCATTGTACTGGTGATACTTGTCTTATACTTGAGTGAGGTTTAATATCGTCACCCATTTGTTCAAATGGTGTTTCTACTATGGGTATAGCATCAGATTTAGCTTCAGATTGCCCTGTATCGCCTTTTGATTCTTCTTGTGGCTCATCATTAGACTTGACTTCCTTAGGCTCTTCAGTAGGCTCTGAGGATGGATTACTTTCTTTTGATTGTTGCTTTTCTGTTTCTGATCCTTTCGATTGTTCAGTATTGGAGGGCTGAGAGGTTTGAGAGGATTTTTCGGAAGACTCATTTTGTGAAGAAGCAGAGGGTTCTTGTGTGGTGTCCGAAGGCGAGGGAGCTGGTTCAGAAGTCTGTTGTGATTCGGAAGCCTCTGCGACAAAAGTCTGAGCCTCAGCAATCTTCTCAGAAATAACTTGCTGACCCCAATCGTTCAAAGAAGCGAAGTCCACAAAGTTATCAATAAACATTGGGACTTCAAATCTTTCTTCTATGACATCTTGTGCAACTTCTGCTACAAATATTTCTGTTCTATCTTTGGCAATATCCACTTGAGTTACTGCCGCAGTAGATACTGCAACTGTACCAGCAGCCCCAAGTTGTGATACTTGAGTTACTACAGGTAAGTCCTTAATTCTATCTATAAGAGATTTCTTAAGCGCTTTAGCACCTTCACTAGCAGACTCTTGAGCTTGTTGTATATGCTCGCTAATGTCTTCATTAGGCGATTCACCAAGCACTTGGCTGATTGAATCCCGAAGAGTTTGCAGTTCTTTTCTTGCTTGTTTTTTGTCCATTTACAAATATAACATTCGTTCATAATTATTTACTTACTGCTGCTGATCCAAAGTAAAAGCTGATGATACTAATAACAGCAGTCTTAATCTCTGGTAAAATTATATATCCATGTAGTGTTTGGTATGTTGTACCTTTAACAAACCCAAACCATTTACTATATTCACTAGCAACTGTTACACCCTCTTCGCTATGAGCTAAGATGAATGGTGCAATAATTACACCAAATAAAACAGTTAATACTATGATTCTTCTAGTCCAAGCACCAAAGGCATCTACCCTAGCTGCTGCTTTATCAGCACTTTCGTCTGATGCTTTTTGTTTTTTAATTAAGCCTTGAGTAACTGCTGCTTGATTTTGTACTAATGTGCCAATAAGTTTGAACAAGAAACCACTTGCTCCACCTCCTAGCATTGCTAATAATTCTGTACTCATTTGTCTCCCCTTCTAAATATATGCCACCAAGCAATAGACAGTGATGCTACTGCTGCTGACAAATGCATTATAATTTGTGCTTCTGTTCCGAAGTCATCCATAGCTACAGTAACTTGAGTTACTCCTACTATGCTCCAAATTTTAAGATGACTAATGAGTGCTTCCATATTATTCTTCTCCCGTCGGGAATGTAACAGTCGTTGTAATCGCTGACTCTTCATCCTCTGTTAGTTCGTATCCATTTACTAAAAGTGCATATTTGCTATCAGCAGTCACTTGTGGGTAAGTGTGATAACGAGTTCCACTACCTACTCTGTGGTAAGCATAGCCTCGTCTAGCACCCTCAGTGTCTGCTCTTGCAATTGCATCAGCCTCTTCTTCGTATACTAAATAGTTGGGTACATAAACCTCTTCTTCTGTTTCTTCGCTCATTGTTATAAAATATTAATTGGTTGTGCTAATTCTTTTTCTATTATATCAAAGTCACTGCTTAAATCTGATTCATATATCACTAATGATTCAATGCAGGTAAAGGTTGTAGATGTGTTGGGAAATCTACCGATGTGTTTAATAGAGTCTGCATCTTCTGTTCTGCTAATATCTGTTTTAAGATTTGTTCCATTAATCCTTACTATACCATCAGCACCTCCATTGACTCCACTAAATCCAGAAACTATATTATCTGATAAAACTGCACTTGTTGATAAAGCTCCCGATGCATCTGAATCACTAGGTGAATAGCTAAGGCTACCACCAGATGCTGAATTTAAAAGAAGAGTTGGCGCTGAATTAGTGGCACTGTCTGCAAACACTCTAAAGTAAAATGCTCCATTGTGAACTGTAGTAGCAAAGAATGTATAGGGTTCATCTTGTAGGGCTGAAGTAATTGTTAGCTGACTAAATGATGGATTTCTATCAAATCCCATTGCTGGTGTTCTATTTTCTAATCTTACTTGTCCACCTTCTACCACTATATGTGGTTGATTAGCAGCAACACTTTTAGAAGCAGTATTACCATTACCACTTTGGTCAAACCATGCTTGTACTAAACCATCACGAGATATCCTAGATATTCTAAAATCAGACAATGTTGCTGTTTTACTAGAGCCACCAGCATCTATGTTTATGCTCATAAAATTACCATTAGATGGTGCTTTTAGTTTAAATGTATTAAATCCATTTTTAATATTCTGTGCAGTAGCACCAGAGCCAGTTGCACTTTGCCTTAGTTGTGCAGTATCAAACAATCCATTTGGGTCATTTGCATTAAAGCTTACTCTGTAAAAATTATTAGTAGCACTTGATGGGGATTGGTGTGCAAATTTAAAATTACATACATTCTCTCCAGTTGCAGTTATAGTAAATCCATCTTTACTATTAGCTGAAAATGTCGTTGATCCATTTGTTACACTATTTTGCCACTCTGTATTTGTAGTATCGTCCCACTCATATTCATCATTGTATAAATTATAATAATTATTTATGTTGGACTCAATTAAAAATCTATTGGAAGCTTGGTCTGAATTGTAAAATACTAACTCATTTATATTTGC
>JGI25132J35274_1000082_pt1 | contig 24646 bp, 15 predicted proteins | sample ETNvirenome_6_30_FD_35274 | JGI IMG/M metagenome (IMG submission 35274)
ATTACCGCTCCAAGTTTAAGCAGTAAATCAAGACCACGCACTAAAGTAAAAGGAAGCGGTTTTGATCCATCTGCATTTATGAGAGAGTAACTTACAATACGAAAGGGCGATGCCCAAAAGTTACGTAGAATACTCTGGATTATAAAAACAAGTGTTTATTAATTTTTTAAAAGTAATTTAAAATGGCAAGAATTTATAAAGGAACCTATGGTTCTGGAACTTCACCTGAGAATGCTTTGAACACAGCGCTTTTACAATACCCAGAGATTGCAAAAACGTTGATTCAACAGTATCCTCGTTATTCGGCAACTTATCTTCTAGAGAAGACAGGTCGTCATGCAAGTGAGAAAGTGTTAGGAGATAACTCCTTCGAGTGGAAAGTAATGGGACGTTACAACGCTCCTTCTTTTATGACTGGACACTTCTCAACTAATGGAACTACATTTACAGCATCAGGATCAGTAGGCGAAACAGCTGGTTTCATCTCAGATGCAGATGCTAACGGAGATGTATTCTACTTAATCGTTGATGGTACTACAACAGATAGAACTGGAGATTTCTTAAACAAGTTTGACATGGTTCGTTTCCAGTCTGGAGCTACAGCTTTAGTATTGGAAGATCCTATTGCAAACACATCTGCATCAGGTGCAGCAACTGACTTTATTGTTAAGTTTGAAATGGTTGGTGCTCATGATGGTACATCTGTAATAGCTGGTCTTAAAAGATCTGACGTTGCTGACGAAGCAATTGTTGCTTCTATTGGTTCAGCTTTCCCTAACGGTTCTAATGGAGCTGATGTAGGTGAAAACTACGTGTATCCAGATACTTACACTAACTTCTTAACTACAATGCGTAAGAAGTGTTCGGTAACAGGTAAAGACCTTACTGATGTAACTTGGATCGAAAACAATGGTCACCGTCTATGGTACTTTACTAAAGAGCAAATGATGATGGATGAGTTCATGTATCAGCAAGAACTTCAAAGATGGTATGGTCGTAGATCAGTTACTGATACTACAGCTCAAAGACCAGGCGCTTACTCTACTTCTTCTTTAGGTACTTCAGGTACTAAAGCATCAAGTATTGTAACAGGTGATGGTTTATTAGCTCAAATCGATTCTTCTAACCAAGCGTCTTACACATTAGGTGCTTTAACTGAAGACATCATTACTGAGTTTTTAGCTAAATTATCTTTAAATGCTACTAACGCTGAAGGTAACGAGTGGGTTGTATTCACAGGTACTGAAGGACGTTTAGCATTCCACAAGGCAATGAAAGACTTATTGATCGCTCCTTCTGGATCGTTCACAGGTGGATCAATGTCTGGTGTTAGTGGAGATGTATCTTTAGGTGCTAACTTTGTATCTTACGAAGCATTAGGAAACAAGCTTACAATGGCTTACTGTCCTGTATTCGATGATGCAAACATTCACAGCGCTGCTTCAGGTACTAACGCTTTCGGTGATAACCGATTGAAAGAATCTGCTAAAATGGTATTCCTTGATTTCGGTAAGACTTCAGGTGTATCTAACATTGAATTGATTACTAAAGGTGCTGAAGGTACTAACCGTTCTTTTATCAAAAAGTACGTTGCTGGTATGATCAATCCTTATGATCAAAAATCAATGATGTCTGCTAACGCTGACGACAAGTTTGAGTGTCACGTTATGTCAGAATCTGGAATCATAGTTCGTAACCCATTATCTTGTGGAATTTTATCCGCATCATAATACAATACTTATATATTATGGCTAGAAATTTTTTAGGATTCATTGTAAGCGCTACTGATGGTGCTTATGTGAGCGGAGATAACATTCAACACATTGAGGTGGTTGGTGCAACATCTGTAAAAGTTCATTTTTCAGGTGATGACAATACTTCAGGAAATGTAGTGTTAACGGTTACAAGTGGAAAACAATATGATGTAGCAAAAGAATTAGGAAGAATTGCTCTACAAGGAACAGGGGTTATCACCGTAGGTGATTCTGTTGCTGGCATTTTTGCTATTGCTGATGTTGAAGCGGTTGCTTCATATTCTGTTAACTAATAACTGAATTTAACGATTAAAGAGGGGTGAAGTACAGAGTAACCCCTCAATAATCACTTAACTGGTGTTGACGGAAGAGAAGCTTAAACGACAATACCTTAATTTTTAATTTTTAAAATAAATAGAAATGGCTTTGAAATTTGATTTTAACAAGTTAAGAACTGCTATTGGTGGTTTTTTAACGCCTACAAAATTTGACGGAACAGCGAATGCTGCTGGTTTTGAATCAGTACATATTCCAAAAATGCGTCAAGCATATATTGTAGAAACAGCGAATGCTGCAAAAACGTTAACTGCTGAAGATTCAGGAAAGATTTTTCTTTTGAGTGATTCTTCTGCGGCAGCGTATACAATTACATTACCAACCGCTGCTCAAGCAGAAGAAGGAATGTGGTTTAGATTTGTGAACACAGAAGATACTCCAGCTGAAATAATTACTATTGCTGCTGGATCTGCTATTATTGCTGGTCCTTTAAAGGATGCTGGTGGTGATGTAGGTGCTGGTACTGCTGGTACAGAAGTCTCTAACATTCTTTTCGGCACTAGTGCAGAAAAAGGTGATTTTGTTGAGCTAGTTTTTGTTGGCGGACTTTATTGTATAATGGGTGGTGGTTCTTCTATTAGTGGAGCTATTACTACATCGTAATTAACAATTTGAGTAACGGAGGGGCTTGTCCCCTCCATTATTCTTATATTTGCAATATGAAAACAATTCTAGCGGTAAGAGATGGTAAGGTTGTAGATATTACAAACGAACCTAAAGTAGTAGAGTCAAGAGCTTTTCACATCAATGTAAAAGGTAGTGGAGGTCTTAAATGGCTTAATACATCCGCAAACAAAACTTGGATAACTGGTAAAAATAGAGTTGTAAGAACTAAACAAGGTGATCCAACAAATTTAAAGTAAGGGAGTAATTAACTAAAACTAAATGAAATGAAACACGTAGTATTAATAAAAGCAGCTAATCCAGGCAAGTTTAACTATGCTAAGTTTGGCACTTACAAAAACAGAAAAGGGAAGCTAATCACACTTATTGATCCAAATGGATTAGAAACAACTGGCTGGGAAATGTTCCAGGCTGTAGTTCCTTTGGACATTAACGATGAAGACGATAGAAGAATATATGAGTTTTTGAAAGATCATCCTATGATGAGCGGAAAGTACATTATGGAAGATATATCTGAACAAGAAAACAAAGCAGCAGAAGTAGCATTAGCTAAAGCTGATTCAGTTACAGCTGCCGCAGCATTGTCTAAGAAAGAGATAGAAAACTTATGTAGACTTATAGGTCTTAACGGAGACTGGGACGATAACATTCGCAAAGCTAAGATTATTGGCTACGCAAGTGATAACCCATTAAAGTTTATAGAATACTTAAATGATGCTGATGCACCATACAAAGTATTTATCAAAGTATGTATAGAAAAGCAAATATTTTCGTTTGTAAACGGAACATATAAATATGGATCTACAAACATAGGATTATCAGAAGACCAAGCTATTATGTGGTTAAAAGATAATTCTGATATTTATGCTTTACTAAAGAATCAATTAAGAGGTAATGCGCCACAAGAGGTGGTAGAAGCAGAACCAGTTAAAACAGTTAAAGCTAAAAAATAGTGAATTTACAAGAAGCATATGATATGATTGATCTTTTGTTGGATAAAGCTGATCAGCCTTATTTTACAAATGATGAGAAAAATAAATTCTTAGATCAAGCTATCATGGCTTTTATAAATCATCACTATGAGTTTTACGATAAAGAACAAATATCTCGTGATGCGTTGATGTATTTTTTAACATGGCAATCTATATCTTCAGCTGATAATACAGATGACGAAACTGTCTGGAATGGTTTCAGCCAAAAACTACACCCAGACTATGTTCATTTAATTCATTTTAGAGCTACATTTACAATGAATAGTGACGGTACTGCTCACGATACAAGTGACATGGCTCCATTTAAAATAGTTGGTGCAAAAGATTTTTGGGATCATGAATATAGTTCTGATCCGTTCAATAAACCTTCTGATCATAATAAATATTGTTATGTAAGGCATGGATATAATGGAAGAGCAGCACTTTATTTCAGACCAACATCTTCTGTTGGATATAGTCAAGCATTACAGCTTGTTTTTAGAAATAGAGACGATGTATTCAATAATAATGAAGATACAAGAGTTAAAGAAATATATCAACGAGAGATATTGGATTTAGCTGTTAGAAAAATGGTTGTGAATATTGAAAGTATGAATGTTCAATCACAATCTATAGAGACAGAGCAGAGCAAATCAATATAAGAGCTTTTTGCTCCCTGCGCAATAATAGGTCTGCATGCTTTAGGGCAGAGGGCCTATTGTTGTTTATACGAATAAATTAAAGTATTTTTGTAAGTGGTATGGCAACATTAAATGAATTAGCATATAATATTAAAAATATCGCTTATGGCGGTAATACTAATACTGAACAAAATGTATCTACACAACAAATTAAGTTTTGGATACATTACTACAGAGCTCAGATAATAGGTGAATTAATTGCTGATGGTAGGGGTGTTCCTATTGATTGTTATCAAATATTAAGCATCACACAAGAAGATGATCATCAAAAAGATGATGATTGGCAAACCTATCACGACACACATACATCCAGCTCTGGATACATAATCCCTTTTTCTGGGAGAACAGCAGATGACGCTGGATTGGATAAGTTTCATGGTGCTGTAGCTGGTTCTAAAAATGTTAACGCATTAGATCTCACTCATTCTTATTTTTTTGAAGAACCAAATGATTACGGTATTATAAGATTAAGAATACCTCATTTAGTTACAAATAATTCTAAGCATGGTTTAGGCAGGATTAGTGTTGTAAGTGTAGAGGATTCAGAAACTAGACGTGGATCTACCAATGTTTCTATAGTAACAAGAGACGAAGCAACTTTCAAACAACATAATAGATTTACACATAGTACGCCAACAGCAAGTATGTCTATATACAGCTCTGGTCAATGTATATTACAAATAGATAATTTATTATCTGTAAACAGAGGAACTGTAGGAGGTTATGATTCCACACCTAAATCATACGCTATTGTTGCTAGTGCTTTATTAAAAAATCCAACTGAAAATAATAGTTGGACAAGTGATGATTTAGAGTATCCTTTACCACAAGAAATGATTAGTGATTTAAATAGAAGAATATTAGGAGCAGAAATGCAAGCGTCACTAACATCAATGAATGATCCGATAACTGATAACGCAGATACAACAAAGAATGTTCAGCCGCAAGCACAGAGATAAATACGAAACGGCTAGAGATATTTACAACAATATAAAAAAAGTTGTAACAGTTAAGGGAGATTGGTTAAAGGGGCAAAAAAAGTTTAGGGAAAAACAACTTGATTACAAAACATATTATGCTGTAATCAAAAAGTTTTTTGAAATATTAGCAAGAGATTTAGTTCNAAAAAATGATCTAATTCATTTGCCNGGAGATATGGGTTACTTGTATTTNGACAAGAAACAACATAAAAGAGCTTTTCATTATCGTGTTGATATAAATGAATCAAACGCTAAAGGAGAGCTTGTTAAATACAAAGTACCTATATTAGATGATTATTATTATAAGGTTGTTTGGAAGCGACCAAAGAAATATAGTAAATGTAAGATTATGCCATTAGGTATATTTAAAGAAGAAATTAAAAAATTAAAAACTACATAAAATGGGAAGTAGACTAACAGGTGGAACACTAACAGTAACAATTACAGAAGCATTAACTGTTACACACAATACTTCTGCGGATAATAGATCGCATGCACAAACATTAACTAAAACTTTTTCAAATATAGATAATATTGATGTTCGTGTTTTAAATTTACCAAATACAAATCAAGTGAAAGTTATTGATTTAGTAGCTGATTCAAGTGAGGCGAGTGCTCCTGGAGCTTACAGAAAATCAGCTGTAGAGTATATTAGAATAACTAATCTTGATGATTCTAATGCATTAGGAGTTGTCTTAGAAAAAACAGGAGCTGATACAGCTGGAGTTACCGTAGATCCAGATGCAAGTTTTATACTAACATCAACAGATTTAGAAGCAGTAACTGATGGTTCAGCAATAAACGCTAGAGCTAACAGTATTGATGAAATACATTTAAGAGCAGATGCAGCAAATGTACAAGTAGAGGTATTAATAGCAACAACAGCATAATATGAGAGTATCCGCATTTAGAGTATTTAATAATGTTTCTAGAAACCTTGGATTAAGAGAATACAATAAACATGTAGACTCTTGGGCTGAATGGGTGTTTGAAGCAGAACAATATATTGGCAGTAAAGATACGTTTGAAAGAGCTGAAACAACCTATTCAACAGCAGCTGCCGCGCAAGTTGCTAAAATAAAGTTTACTGATAATACTTTAGACAAAGAGCTTATATCAATAAATGGAACTAATTTTAGATTTAGGGATTTATCAAGTTCTGCTTATGTAGGAACAACAACAGAAGTGAATGAAATATCCATAGGTGCTGATTTAGATGCAACCCTTGCTAATGCAGTAACAGCTATAGATGGATCGTACTTAAAAAATGCAATAGGTATTAATGCGTCATATACAGCTGGAACCAATATTTTAGAACTATCGTTACATCAAGGACATTTAGCTAAACCTATTTTTGTAGAATTAGATGTTTCTAGTAAACTTGAGATTACACAAAGATTTACAGGAGCTAAACAAAGAATACAAAATAAACAAATTACACTACCTAATGATTTAGTTAAGTTGTTAAATGTAAGGGTAGGTGATGAAATTATAGAGCCTTCTAGTTCACAGTTTAGAAGTAAAATAAGTGATCAGCAAGACAGATATTATGTTGAAGGCAACAGAATTAATTTTTCTAGAAAATATACTAATGATGTAACAATATCTTACCTGCGCGCGCACACAGACGAAAATGGTTATCCAACAGTAAGACAAGGACACGAAGAGGCTGTGGCGTTTTATATTATGTGGAAACATAAATCTATAGATTATTACTCTGGTAATGCACCACAATACATAATAAAAGATTTAGAAAGAAGATGGTATCATCTTTGTGCTAAAGTAAGAGGTGATGATAACATGCCTTCTTCATTAGAATTATTAAAAATAGGTAAAATATGGAACGCAAAAGTTCCAATTACATCGCACAACCCACCGTTGTATGATGGATTAAATAGTTATTAATGGCAGAAAAAAGCAAATTAAAAGGATTTAGTAAAGGCTTAGTTACTGATTCCGATCCAAGAATGCAATTGGATGGAACGTATCGTGATGCAATGAATATAAAGGTGATCAACACAGATGGATCAACTTTTACTATTGAGAACATAAACGGTAACAAAAAAGTTATTGATTTAACAGATACTGATATAGTAGGCAAAGCAGACTATTTGTATAATGGAGAGCCAGCACCAGGTCCCTTTAGTTATAATTATTTTACAGGAGCAACTGATGCGAATGGAGATCCAATTAAACCATACGGTGTAGGCGATGGAGATGGAACAACTCCTGAAAACAAATCTTTAAAAGATGCTGTAAATATTGTAGGGCATTTTTCATTTAAAAATCAATTAGTTCTCATTGTGTGTGGACTTATAGGTCCATCACCATCTATTGATGATTTCAAAACACTTTTCTTTTTATTAGATTTTGATAATGACAACAATGTTATTAAAACAACCGATCTTAGAGTTTGTTATGATTTTTTAGGCAATGAATTTCCTAATATAAACATGGATCCTTTAATCAAATGTAGGGTTGAAGGTATTACAGAAAATGATTGTATTTCTAGAATTTATTGGACCGATAATAAAAATCCATTAAGAACTCTAAACATAAGAGGTAAAAGATTAGAAACTCTAAATCCTGATGAATTAGATATTACTCCAAAATGTGATCACTCACAAATAGTTTTAAATAATGTTGTGTCTGGTAGTTTACCAGTAGGAGTATATCAGTATTGTTATAAATACTTAACGGATGCAGGAGCAGAAACAGGAATATCCCCAACAAGTAATCTATATCATATATCAGACGCAGATAGTACCTCGTATGTCACATATCAAGGTGGAGCTCCAGGATCTATATCTTCTGATGGATTTGAATTAAGTATTAGCGATTTAGATACTGATTTTGACGAAGTTCAGATTTATGCATTATTTTACAATAATTTAAATGTTCCTCCACAGGTTACGGAAGTGGTTAAAAAATCTATACCCGCTTCTGGTGTTGTTAATTTTAAACACACAACATTACTTGATGTTATTGCGGATGGATTAGAAAAAATACTTATACCTTCTAATACTTGGGATATATGCAAGGATATTGCAATAAAAGACAATGTATTATTTGCAGCTAACTTAAGACAAAAAAGAAATTATATTTCTGAAAAAGAATGGAATGTTAAAGTAAGAAGATTTAATCAAGATAGTAAGGATGATGGTGAAAATATTTCTCATGGCTCATTAACAACAAATGATCCAGAAGTAAAAGAATACTACGCTCCGTCTGCACAAGCATCAGCTGAGATTTTAGATGAAACACTTGTAGAAGAAATATCTGGTGGATCAAATTATGTTCCCTTAGATGGGCTTGGTTACAATTATGATACAGCACACAGATACTTAAGAGGTACACATGCTTGCGAATACAGTAACGATGTTTTTTCAACTATGGGCGGTGTTGGAGAGAGAAGAGTGTTAGGTGCGGAAAGTTATGGTTATTATGCAGATGATGGTGGTACTAATGGTTTAGGTGGTTGCATGGTTACGTTTAGGCAAGTACCTAAAGTGTCAGATACATTAGATAATAGAGGTGGTAAAGATGACGGCAATTCACCATTTATATCTACTAATGTAAAAAATGATAGCTTTCAAACAGATAATATATGGAAATCAGGTGCTGAAGATGGAGCACCATATGAATCATCAGAAGATAACACGGCAACAGAATTTACCGCAACATTAAATATAGGCTCAAATAAAGATCCTATGGCTGCTGGTAGTAAAAGAGGTTATCAGAGAGGAGAAACTTATAGGTTTGGTGTTTTGGTATATGATTTAAACGGAGATCCTGGAAATGTTTTATGGATAGGTGATATACAAATGCCAGAACATCATGACAAAGCATGGGAGGTCGATATAAATTTTGGACCAGATAATGATGGAAATATAGCGGGTATAGGTCGAAATTATAATTCAAATGCATTAAAATTTAGAGAAAATCCAGATTGTCAAGACTATAGAATATCTGCTCACGGTAGTGGGCCTGTGCCAGCTGCTGGTTTAAAATATGATGAAACAGCATGTATAGATGGATTAGATATAGGTTCACATGGTAATGCAAAAGTATTTGGTTTTCTTCCTGAAAATAGACAAGGTCAGCATGTTACATTTGATTTAGCCTTAGATTTTCATTTTAAAATACCCGTACATGTGTTAAAAAGAATTTCTGGATTTCAAGTCGTACGAGCAGAAAGAACAGAAACAGATAGAACAATTGTACAATCAGGTTTGTTGAATCAAGCGATAAACTATTCTGTAAAAGGTGGTGGTGCAGGTGGATATATTGATACAGTAAATGCTAATGATACGGAAAACATAATAGACGATAATGTAGATCAAATATTCGATCAGGTCTTAAATGGTTATGTTGGTTTAGCGGAAATAAATACAAGGGCTGTAGGATTTAGCTCTAATAATAAACCCCTGTATCTTAATGAAAGTGATAGTTCGATAGGTAAAAATTTTCATGCTGGATCAGGATATTTTGGAAGCTTTGGCATGGGGAGAAGAGGTAGGAGTGGTTCTGATGACAATGGAAATCTTAAAAGCCCTGATGCAAATGTACATACTATAGGAAATATACACCTTATGTATTCTCCAGACAGTACTTTTGGTATTAGACCATATCTATCAAGATCAGAAGATAAATTAAAAATAGTATCTGTAATGAAGCTCTATGATCAAAGAAGATTTGATCATCACAGCGATTTAAATGATGGCAATTCAACAGCACTAGACATGTCAATGGGGTATGGAAATGTTCCTTACAATGGCACCACAGCGTATGCAGTTGAAAATCAACATAGTACATTGTTTTTTTCTACAAAGAAAACTACACTCAAAGACAAAAAAGCAGGGGCCTTAGTTGGTAAACTTTATGTATATGATCCTTATTTTGCATTGTATACAGATCATGATAAAAACAATGCCAATACACATTATGGTAAATATACTAATGGTCATGCGCAATATGTTCATGATCCAGGAAATATTGAATGGGAAAAAGGAACACTTTTTGGAAATTCCAATGATTACACCAGTACTGTAAATCCAAATACCAGTATTACTATAACATGGGACAACGGATACACTGGTGGTATGGCCCCTTATAATCCGTGGTACTCAAGACAAATAGTGAAGGGAAAAGAAATTGTAGATGGAGAAATTGTACCATCTGGATTTTTTAAAAATACATTCGGAACATCTTATAGCCAATACATATGGAATCGACCAGGATTTTCTAATTTTACATTGGGTTATGCAAAAATAGATCCAAACGAATGGGGTGATTATGCTGGTTATTCAAAAATTAATGCTAACCTAGCTGCTGATGATGTTAACTATGACACTATAAGCACATTGCAGATGGGAACAAGAGCTATACTTTTGCAAACAAATTTTAGTGGTGGTTATTGTTATTTACCTATGAAAGATCCAATTTATTGTGCGCATAATCAAGATTGGCATGCAAACAAAAGATCTAGACCAACACTAGAAACAGGTGGAGTAGATTGCAATCATGGACATGTTCATTTGCCATATTATTATTATGGAAATATTTACAGAACAAATAATAATCAATATGGCGGTAATAGTGTTGATGCATTAGAAAATACAAGATGGATTGTAGCAGGTAATAAGCATCAACTTAGAGAAGGGCATGGTAGGAACAATATACATCATTTATCAACTGTTTTTGGTGGAGATACATTTGTAGGTATATATTCTCATCAAATGACAACATCACCATATCCTGACAAAAGCTATTCTAAATGGATTGTTTTTCCTTGTGAGTCTTTTGTTAATACAGAGATGAGAAGTGGTTTAAATTTAGGGAATAATGATCATGTTGAAGGATTTGATCAAACTGCTCCGCCTTTCTCAAATGATTGGTTTTACAATCCAGTATATTCACAAGAAAATAATACAAAAAGTTTTTTAAGCGTAAAGAAAAGAGATTGTGAGTTTACTGATCTGCCGTACGAAGTGGCTTATTCGAAAACTAAATTAGCTGGAGAAGAAAGCGATGCATTTAGAGTGTTTCCTATATTTAACTTCTATGATGTAGAAGCTATACACGGATCTATAAATAGATTGATTAATTTCAATAATGAAATATACTTTGTACAAGAAAATGCATTTGGACAATTACTTGTTAATCCAAGAACATTTTTATCAGACGCTACAGGTGGGCAAACATTATTTACTGGATCAGGAGACACGATTGAATCGCATCAATATATATCTGTAAAATATGGTACACAGCATATGCATAGCGTTATAGCTAGTGAATCAGGTTTGTACTTTTTTGACTCTAGATATGCTAAACTATTAAAATTTGATACATCAAAACAATTTACAGTATTGTCAGATGAAATAGGTTGTAGAGATTTATTTAAAAAAGCAATAGAGTATGGTAGATTAAATATAAAAGACAAGTACCATAAAGCCCCTAGAGTTAATTTAGCTGACATGCCTCTATATTTTATTGGAATACATGGGGGTTTTGATTATCAAAATAATACACTATATCTTACATTCAATGATAGATTGAGAATAGATCAATATGACAGAACAAATTATCCAGAAGGAACTTATGTTCTAAACAGAAGGAATGTTAATCAATCTACAGGTAATACAACATATCAAGTGGTAGGTAGAAATCCGTTAGATAGATTAAGTGTTGGTTCTACTAGCGCTCAATATCCAGATGGTGTAGGTGTTGGTGGTTTTGCTGAAAAGTTTTTTATTTCAACAACAATAGCTTTTAGCGAAGATCTTAATGCTGTTGTAAGTAAATACTCAGTTTACCCACAACAATGGATTGAACATCAAGGTAATTTATTAACACCAAAATCAAGAGTTCCATGGCTACATTATACTTCAAATGGAACCTTATCGGCAGGGTTTCATAATGTTAATTATGTTTCTGGTTCAAGCTATACTGGTTCTGTAATAATGGGAGCGCAGCTATCTGGAGCATATGGTACTAATAATAATTTTTATTGGAACCCAGCAAAATATGCATATGGTTCGCACGAGCTAAGTGAAGGTGGTATGCAATTGTGGCAATGGGATCACAAGCTAGCTAACAAAACCACATTTTTTTCTGATCCGCAGTTACACGCAAAAAATTCTGTTATATCGTATGATTTAAATCATGAAAACATATCTGGATTTGTTTCTCTTATGAAAGTTTCTGCAGTTGACTCAGATGGAGTAATAGCAGCAATACACATTTCAGATCCAGGATCAAATTATCCTGATGGAACATACGATATTAAAGATCAGTCTGGTAACGTTGTAGCAACAATTGATGCACAAGATGGTTTTATGTATGAGTCTAATATCACAATAACATCTACAAGTTCATACGAAATTAATGACGAACTAACTGTAGATGCACCAATGTCTACAAGAGCTCCTATAATACATGCTTCTTCTGTAGAAAAAGTAATAAATGAAGGGCCTGGTGAAAATAAAAAGTTTGATAATTTAAATGTTGTAATGTCAACTGGAGAAGTTAATAATGTGTATTATAATACTTCTGTTAATCAAACGGATCGCAATAAGGCTGTTAACTCAGATAATATAGCATCAACAGATATAGGTAGATATGTAGAAAAAATAGAGTTTGTTACAGATTTTAGTGATATAGGTAGACAAAATATACAAACTGATAACAATCCATTCTATCAAACAGAAACAGAGTTTCAAGACACTTTACATAAATATAGAGAAGGTGTTTTGAGAGCACCAATAAGAAATTTATTTGCAGGAACTAAAAACCCTAGATTAACTGGTACTTATCTGAGAGTTAAGCTAACAGCAAGAACTCAAGAAAAATTTAATATCTTTGCAATAATGGCTAAATACCGAAAATCTTTTAATTAATGGCACTAACAGACGTTACATCAATACAGCAACAATACGGAGATATGTTTAGCCCGTATGGAGATTTTAATACACAGGCACAAAATATGTATAATAATACAATACCTGCGTATGCATACAATGCTAATAACATGGGCAACTATACAGCGTACTCTGCTGCGCAAGCTATGTTCCCTGAGGTACCATATATTGAGCCAGCTTTTGATCAAAGACAAAAAATAGGAGCAGGACAAATGGTAGGAATGATTCCTCAAGCTGCAATGTTAGGTAAACAACTATTTGGTAAAGAGGGTTTGTTCCAAGGTAAAACCGCAAGTGGTCTTGTTGATAAAATAAGATATGCAGGTATACCAGGTTCAGGAGGGGCAACGCAAATAATAAATCCCGCAACAGGAGCTGAAGCATCGTTATTGCCTGGACAAAGCGTTGCAGAAGGATTAAAAGCAAATCCAGGCTTTGAGGCTGTGCCAAGTAAATTTGCTGCCGCATCAAAATCATACTATGGTAATTTAATGGCTGGTAAGGCAAGCGCAGCAATACCTACATACTTAGCAGGAAGACTTGTAAGAAGTGCATTTGATGATGATGATCCAACTACATTCACAGGTGGTGAAATGCTTGGAGCTGGTATATCAGGTGCAGGCGCAGGTGCTTTTATTGGAGCTAAAGTAGGTGCAACAGCAGCTGGTGCAGCATTAACCGCAAAACTTGGTATGGCGGCTGGACCAATAGGTGCTTTGATAGGTATAGGTATATCGCTACTTGGTGGAAAGAAAAAACGAGACAAAGCTCGTAAAGCTGCAAGAGCAAAAGCACAACGTGAATACGAAGAGGCAGTAGCTCAAAGAAAACAAGAAATACGTGATGCTTATTTAGAAGGTATTGAAAGAAACAGGCAGGCGCAAGCTAGTCAATATCAAGCGCAGCAATATTATCAAAGTGCTGCAAAGTATGGTAACACGTATGGCACAAGATCATTTAATGAAGGTGGGATTTTAGGACATGTTCCAGAGTACAATGAACTTACTGAAGATGTTCCAGAAGGTGAAGGTATCTTTGACTTTTTATCATCCCAAGAAAAAGAAGAGTTTGGTTTTGGTGGATGGTTTAGAAGAAGAAAGAAGAGAAAAAAAAGAAAAAGGAAAAAAAGAGGTTTTTTCAAAAGGCTTAAATCAAAAATTAAAAAGACTATAAAGAAAGTCAAAAAAAAGGTAAAAAAGGTAGGAAAAAAAGTAACCAAGGTTGCAAAGAAAGTTGTTAAGACTGGAGCTAAGGTAGCTAAAAAGGCTGTCAAAACTGGAGCTAAGGTGGTTAAAAAAACTGTTAAGACAGGAGCCAAAGTGGTTAAAAAAGCCGTCAAGACTGGAGCTAAAGTGGCTAAGAAGGTTGTAAAAACAGGTACAAAAATAGTCAAGAAAGGTGTTGATGTTGCTAAAAAAGTTGTGACTAAGGTTGCTAAAGTAGCTAAGAAGGTTGTAACTACTGGAATCAAAGTTGCTAAAGAAGCTGTTAAATTTGTAGGCAAGGGTGTTAAGGCTGTAGTTAAAGGAGTTGGTAACGTTGTAAAGGGTGTTGTTGGTGGTGTTAAAGATTTATTAGGTGGTAAAGGAAAGGAAGAGCCTGTACCAGCAGTACAGCCATTACCAACAGTACCAGAAGAGATGACAAGATCACCATTAATTCCTGCGGCTATGGGCGTAGGTGCTAATCAAGGTGGTGTTGGACCAGGTTTCACTCCAAGAGTAGTAAGTGGAGGTCCAAACATAAGCGGTGGATCTGCTGGCTTTGCACAACGTGCAGGACAAGATGGTTCTGGATTCTATCAACAAAATCAATTAGGACAATAATGAACAACAAATTAGAAAGGTTATATAGACTTGCAGAGCAAGATGAGTATGCTAATGGAGGCCATTTTGATGATGTCGATTCTGATGATACTATAGAGCAGCTCATTGAAGAAGAAGGTTTAGAAGATGCTGATGGTGTTTTATTTATTAATAAAGCTCTTAAAATGCAAGCATATCCTAATTACATTCAAACACTTGCAGGATTAGAAAATCCACAAATGAAAGGCTATCATGAAGAAACTGATTCCTTTGAAGCATTCATACAACCATTAGATAATGGGAAATACGAAGTTAAAGCAGGCATGGGTATTTCTCTAGGAGTAACAGATGATTTAACAAAAGCCAAAAAAATGAAAGCTGATTTTGGTATTAGATCAAATGAATCTGTGCAAGAAACACTTGGTGAGATTGTAGAGAAAGCAGAAGAAAGAGCTGAAGAATATATAGACAGTAGATATGGTAATGATTCTTATGATAGATTACCAATTAAAAGTCAATTTGTTATACAAGACTATATGCGCACAAATGATGTAAACGAAACATTATTCGATGCTATAGTAAAAAATGATTACAAAGGTGTAGTTGATAACTACATAAGAGAAAATAAAGGACAACAAAATCAATTCTTCAAAAATGTATTTTTTGATGGTCCTGTTGGAGATAATGGTTTTGCTAACTTAGATCAGGCTAAAAACATATCGCAATCGTTTTTAAAAGCTGCTGATCCAGAGGCTTATGAAGAAGTGTTTGGTGGTGAAGAAATTGATAATGAAATAGATCCTGTTACAGCTGAGAATGTTTTACAGAATAGTGAACAAGATCAACAAAAGCAAGAGGCTATAGAACAGCAGGGCGGTGAAGAAGAAATGATCCCACAAGAAGAAGGAACAGCTGCTACTGGTGGGGAAATGCCAAAAGCCGAGTTTACGGGAGGAGAGCTTGTTAACAACAGAGAAGAAGAAATGCGTGACGCAATGAATAGAGGGGATGACGATACTGCTGCTGAAATATTTAGAGAAGAGGCAACTAATAAATCCAATATAACTCCAGGAAAAGCAAGTCATAAGGATAATCCTTTACCTGTTAAAGAAAACGGAACAGTTGTTGATAGTAAAGGCAGGCCTACAGGACAAAAAGCAAAAAAAGGAGCTGGTATATATGATCATATTGAATCACAGTTTGACGAAAATATGACAAATCAAGAAATTATTTCTATGATTAAAAAGAATCATAGTAAATGGGCTAAAAATAATATGGGATAATGGGTAAAAGAAAAGACTTAGATTTTTCAAAAAGTAAATATTCGTCATATGAAGATATGATTGTCCAGATTCTATTGAACTTACACAGCGTAGAAGGTGGGTATAATGATCTCGATTTAACACCAGAAAGTTTTTCACCAGATTTTATAGCAGCGCTTTTAGGTAATATTAAACAAGAATCAAATCTAAATCCATTTGCATATAATCCAAATGACGCTAATACAGGACACTCATCTTCTGGTTTATTTCAGCATCATAAAGAAAGAGAAAAATCTTTAATAAAATATATGACTGAGTCAGAGGGTTTTGATTCAGAAAGATTAAACAATTTATTTCTAGGATTAGAACAGCCGACAGAAATCGAAATTGAAAATGCGATTAGAGCTCAGTTAGTTTTTGCTTTACATTATGATGGTAAGGATAGTCAGACATTAAAAAATATAGTTGGATCAAGTAGCACAGAAGATTTAACAAGAGGGTTTTCTAATTTTGAAAGATATGATGGCTACGATAATGAAAAAAGTTTAGCTTATAAAAAAAGAAAGAATAGTATTTTTAACTATCAAAATTCAAATAGATCAACTGTAATAGATTCATATAATACTTTTAATAACATACTTACATATGATAATAAAAAGGAAATTATAAAGTCAGGAGGAACGTTTGATGCAATAGATGGTTTACTAAGTAACAAAACATATAACAAATCAGGAGTAGAAAAAGGTTTGCTTTCGGAAGAGCAGATTCTTACAATCAATAAAAATGCTATGCGTGAAGCTGTACGTGTTGCATACAATGAAGAATTTTTTTCATCTAAAAAAGGTGTAAAATTTTGGGAAAACGCTACAGCTGAAGAAAAACAAAACTTTATAACATCTGGTTTCGGTGAAAAAGATTTTCGAATTATACTAGCTGATCAGTATAATAAAGTCATAGATATTTATCTTAAAGAGAATGGAGGGGCTTCATATGATAATGAATATTTAAGATTAGCGGCAAGAGAAAAGCTATTTACACAAATAACAAATAGTTTGCCACAAAGCTTTGGATCAGATCAAGAAAAAGATTTAAGCAGCATATTTGGAGTTACCGAAGAAGATTCTGATTTCTATAACCTTAATTTTGAAAAATTTTCAGATTCATTTGTAGAAGATTTTTTAGAAGAAAGTGGATCTATTAAAAGACTGCATAATAGTCTTCAATCAGCTGGTATAGCTGGGGCAGATAAAAGATTTCGCTCAAATAAGATATTAAGTGCTAAAGAAATAAATGAACACTACAAAAAGGTTTTTAAGAATAGTTATAGTAAAGAACAAATAGCTAAAATAGAAGAAGTTAGTGGTCAAACAATTGATCAAATTTTTGACAATAGAATCAATCAAACTTTAACAACATCTCCTACTACAGGCGCTGTATCAGGCGGAAGTTATGTTAGCATATTAGATTTAGGATTACTAGCAACAAATACAGATAGGCTGTTAGATGCAAAAAATAAATTAGATTTTCTTCAAAACAACAATATAGAAGGCTTGCCTCAAACAGATACTCTTACACAAGAGCAAGTTAATTTAATTAACGAAAAGTTTAATTTATATGCCCAGACTAATGAACAAAAAGCAGATGAATTTTTGTTATCGCAAGAAGGCATAGATACACCATATTGGGAAAGACCAGGATTTAATGAAGAAGCATTGAGTGATGATGCTAGAGAAAAATTACACAAAGATAGAGATAATATAGACGTTCTTGTAAGAGATAAAAAAATAATAAAATTATTCGATACTCCCGAAGAAAGAGATACCTTTAAAGCTAAGGTAAGAACAGAAGCTGCTGAACAAGTAGACAACGAACAAAACACAAATAATAATTCACAAAATAACGTTGTAAAAGATTTAAATGATCCAAGTGATCAGAGTAATGAGAAAAAGGGATTTTGGGATTCTTTAGGTGAAGTAGGAGATAAGCTTACAAAAGGACTTGGCTTTGTTAAAAAAATAACTGATATGATAGGTGGTCCAGGAACATTAGTTTCGGCAGCCTTGGGTAAACAAGCGTATCATGACGCAATGAAAGAGATTAAACCATTGGAGTTGCCAGGTTTGTCTGACATGTTTAAACAACATCTATATCAAGTACAGCAAATGTCAAAAATGGGTTTTACGCCAGAAGAAGCTGCAAAACACAGAAAAGATATAGACAAAGCTTATAGTATAGCTATAGAAAATACAGTAAGAGGTACAGCAGGAGATCGAGCTAAGTTTCTTGCTCAATCAGGAGTTCTTGATGCACAAAGATCAACCGCTCTATTAGACTTTGCAGCAAAAGATGCAGAGTTACAAAGACAAAATATGGAACAATATGGTCACGCTCTTAATTTCAAAGAAGAGTTTGAATATAGAAAATCAGCACAAGAAAGATCAGATAATTTAGCAGAACAAATTAGAAACAAACAGGGAGCTTCTAATTTTGCACAATTAGCATTTAAACAAATTACCGATAACATGAATGATCAATCAAGTATTTATAAAAATATGTTTGAGCAAATGTTGGCTAATAAAATACAAAACAATAGTAATAACCCTATAGTTGGATTAAACACCCCTGGTTCATCTAACACTACAACAGGATCAGTTAACCCACAATAATATGGATGCATACGGATACAATGCTTTAGCAGGATTTTTTGGATCGTCTAGTAGAAAAGAAAGAAGAAATGAAGAGTTGCGATACATGCAGGCTATTTCTCAAATGCAGGATCGGCAACAAGCACAAGAAGATGCGCAAAGACAAGCATTTCAACAATCTATTGATCAATCATATTCAATAGCTAATAATCTATTAACAGGGCAGCACGCAAGACAACAAGACAAAGAAAAAATTAGACAAATGTCTGATGACTATCTTACTCCTATAAATGACATGTTGCGTCAATATGGATCGTATGAAAAAGCTAAACAATTTGGCATTGATAGATTGATTTCCGAATATCAATACAAGTTAAACAATAATGATTTTGTTTATCAAGTATCACAAAACAAAGAAAATTTAGCAAAACTTATTCAAGCACAAAATCAAGGAAAAGGACATCTTATATCATTAAAAGACAAAACAAATCTTCAATTATTTCAAGAGGGAAAAACAGACAGAATAACTTGGAGAGGTTCTTTAGATTCTGAGCTAGATCAATCGTTTTTAAACGATATGACGGTAGAAGAAAATGTTGGGCTTGAATCATATCTCAGAGCAAATCAAAGCGCTCTGCTTGCAGATTATGCATATCATGTATCAGACGATCCTAATGCAGAAGAAAAAATAAGATATGCAAATGCAAATCCTGAATCTTTAATTACTACAGGATATTTACAACAAAGAATGGGCGTTCAAGGTATAGAAAAAGCAGATTTCGGTACTAAAGAAATTAAAACAACTTTGGGTACTGAGCTTGTTAAGGGCTTAGAAACTGCACCAAAAGCAACAGGTGCTCAACTTAGAGAGTATTCATATGCAGATATATTTAAAGCATCTGGCGCTGGTCAGTACTATGACATGCTAGTCGGCTATGACGAAAACTCAAGACCTATAGTTAAAAACAGTATAGTCGCGCAAACAAGTGGTGAAATATTTACCAATCCTGATATGCAAGAAAAAGTGTTGCGTCAAGTGTTTGGTAATAAAGTGCAGTTTGATGATGGTGATTTTATTATAGAAAACTTTGGAGATGGTGCAGGGCTATATAACTTCCAAGGCAGCATGATAACTGAAGATGAGTTGGGGCCGTTATCTATGGAAAAAAACCTAGATGACATGTTAATTAAAGGCGTATTTGTTGGGCAAAAAGCTGTTGGTAAAGATAAGTTTGGAAGAACCATAGAGGTATTAATGACGGAAGGTGAAGCAGATTTAGATCCAACTAATAGAGCTTCTACTATAAATGAAAAACTTGCAGAATTAGATGATGTTCAGTTTCAGCCAGCCTATATTATACAAATGGAAGAGGACGACATGTTCCAAGACGATGTATACTACAAAGAGTTAGACATGAATTATGTTAATATAGCTGGCTTAGATAAAGATGAAAAAATAAATGAAACTCTTTCATCAACTCGAACAAATATTGCTAACTTTGCTAAGGACAAAAAGAGAAAAGAAAAACAAATTACTCTTAAAAACAAAGCGCAAAATCAATTGTCGACTATATATTCAAATGGAGATTTTACTGGCATAGATGTTATTGCCGAAACATACGCAACACCTATTTCTATGAGTATGTTAAATTCTGGGATAGACTATAAAATGTTGCCAATTGTAATGACAGAACTTTTAGAAGGAGCTGGTAATCAAGCAAGGTTAGATAAAACAGCTGATACGCACAGCGTTATGATGTCAGCAATACAGAACTTAGGTATTTTAGAGCAGAAAAATCCCGAGTTGTTTGAGGTTTTGCAGAGTGGTAATCTGGATTTATATTATCGATATAAAGAAAAAACAACTACTAAAGAAAATGTGAAAACATTAAAATCAAGATCTAGACTTTGGACTAAATATTTCAATTACTAATGGGAAGCTACTACGATTTTACAAAAAATATAAATGCGAATAAAAAGCCAGCTGAAGCTGCAAAAGAGTATGACGATTCAATGTCATCAGGAGGTTTTGGCTCGTTATTTCAAGCAAATGCAGAAGCAGAGCAAAAGTACAATCGAGCAGTTTCTAATGTAGCTGGATCAGAAATGATGGGTGAATCTGGAGCTATCATGCAGCAACAAATGTATGGACAGAATCCTAATCAACAAATAACAGATCCTGATACATTTTTAGCACCAGATATTACAGCAGGTGACGCAGCAGCAGTTATAGGTGGTGGTTTGATAGGTTCAATAGGTGGACCTATGGGTACTTTAGCTGGTGCAGCAGCTGGTTTGTCTGTTGCGGGTGGAACAAAACAATCCGACTTTGGTAGAAGTGTGGCGGCAGGATGGGGAGATTTAGTAGAAGGTACTGGACAAACTATAGATTTTATTGGATCAACAGTTACTCCATGGGATCCAGAAGCAGGTATTAATACAACAGTAGCATCATACTTAAAACGTAAAGGGCAAGAAATACAAATGAAGAACGATGTATTTATACCGCCTGAATTAGAAAATATATCGTGGTCTTCAATGGCAGATCCATCGTTCTGGACAACTAAGGTTGCAAGACTATTACCATATTCTATGTCATTCTTTGTACCAGGTATGGGTGCAGCAGGGGCTAGTACAAAATTTTTACTTAATAGTAGTAAAGCTGTTAAGTATGCAAAGGGGGGATCAAATCTTTTTAAAGCACAAGTAAAAGGTGTAACTAAAAAGAATTTGAAAAAAGCACAAATGTATAATCCAGCAGCTAAAGTTGGAGATAAGTTTTTAGATGAAACAGCAGCACTAGCAAAAGGACCACAAGCTATAGTTTCAGCAGTTGGTGGTGGTATTGGAGGTAACTTAGCAGAAGGAGCTTTTGTTGCAGGAGAAACGCTTACAGAAGCGTTAGCAGCAGGTCTAACTCCTGAAGAAGCTTCAGCAGCTGCAAAAGAAGTTTATACAGACAACCTTAAATGGATTGGTGTTGATATGTTACAGTTTGGTCTTACCTTTGGAGGTTTAGGTCGTCTTTCAGCTGGTATGAAATCTGTACCAAAAAGTAGCGTTACGTTTGGTCAAAAGATTGCACCATTTTTACAAGCAGGCGCATCAGGATCAATAGAAGGTTTTACTGAGCAATATCAAGAAGTATATCAAGAATGGATTAAGCGTAAAGCTATATATGAGGAAAGACCTGATCTTTCTAATTATGATGTAGGCGAGGGCTATCCAGGTTTCATGGAGTTTTTTAATAGTCCAGAAATGAAAGAAACAAGAGTAAGCTCATTTGCTCTTGGTCTTACTATGGGTGCAAGAGGGGGTTATGTAGATGCTATAGCTGAAAGAGAGTATCAGTTAGAAAAACAAAGAACAACATTCAATAATCAGCTAGAGAGCAATGCAACTTTTGAGCAAGCAGAGCAGCAAAGAGCAGAAGTTATAGCTGGTATGCTTATTAACGATAACGGTAATCCTGATAGAGCTAAAGAAAAGCTTGATCGTATGGTTGCTGAAAAACAAATGTCTGTCGAATATGCTGAAGAAATAAAAGACACATTCGATGAGTATGCTGAAATGTTCGAGTCGGCACATCAAGATAACACCTTGAGCTATGAAGGTAAGAATCAAATATTTTTACAGAAAGTTAAAATAGCTCAGATAGAAAGATTTAAGCAAAACGAAAGAGAGAAGGCTGATGCTGCAATAGAATCTAAGAAAAAAACTATTAAAAATAAGCAAAAGCTACAAGAAGCTATAGAAGGTATAGAGGCTAACTATGCTGGATTAGAAGAAACATCAAACCAAGAAATAGCAGGACTTGACAATCTTGTAGAACAAATAGCTACTGTNCGTAAAGGTAAGATGACTAAAGATGGTTCACGTGTTAAACGATCATCTAAAGGGCTTACACCAGGACAGTTCGAGCAATACACAACAGAAGGTATTGATGAAGCGCAAGCTAAAACGCCAGCAGGATTACTTAAACGTGCTGGACAGGCTATATCTAAAGTGCCTGGAGCAATCGTTGAAGGTGCTAAAGCAGTAAGAGATAAAGTAAAAGCAGTAGGCGTTGTAGGAGCAGCTAAAGAAGCTGTAGGCGCTGTAAAAGAAAAAGGTCAAGAAGTTATACAAAGTGAACCAGCTAAGAAGATAGTTAAGTTTTTTCAAGAACAAAAAGAAAAAGGATCTAACTATGTAAATAAGTATTTAAAAGAAAACGCACCTAAGACAGCAGAAGCTATAGAAAAAGAAATAGAGGCTGCACTTGAAGCTGTAGGTAACAAAGGTTTTACAAAAGAAGAAGCTAGAAAAAAAGCTGAAGAGATTATACAGAAAATCAAAAAGAAAGATCTAAAAGGTGCTTCAGGTAAGTTTTTAGATAAAATGACAGATCTTACAGCTGGTAGATTAGAAGGCACTATAACTGAAAAGGTTATATCTGTTTTTAATGCAGGATTAGATTTAGTAAAGAAAACAGCGGCTACAGTAAAAGAAAAGGTTAAAGAACAAAGAAACAAACCTGTGCCTGATTCTAAAGAAGACAAAATAGGGTTGTTGTTAGAAAAAATGGCAAATAAAACCGAGCCTATTACAGAAGAAGAAATACAGTTTTATCAAGATAATATAGGTGAATTTGAAAAGAGAATGGCCGAAATGGAAAAGCAAGATTCTCAAAGAGCTCCAAAACCTAAAAAAAAAAGTAAAAAATCCTTAAAGAATATTAACACGGATGTTATTGAAGAAGCTGAAATTATAGAGGATTCAGAAACAGATTTATCAAATAGCTTAGATCAAGACTTAGATAACAACGATCTTACAAAATACAAGAAAGCAAACACAAGAGGCAGTAATGATATATATCAAATTACTGTTAATCCACGTGAAGAAATAGTACAACGTTATTTACGTAGAACGTTAGAAAAACAATTCCCAGGCATAGACGTTGCCTTTACATACAAACAGTTATTAGAAGGCTTTGGCGCACCAGCAGCAGCTGTATTCTTAGGGAGTACAATACTTGTAAATAAAGATGCTGCAATGCAGACTGATCTTATACACGAGTTATCGCACCCATACTATCAATCTATAGCTGGAACAGCTTTGCAAAAAAGACTCAATAAGCTGCTTATCAAACAAGGGTGGCTTACACAGGTAGCGGTTAACTATCCTGAGCTTACACGTTATCGTGTTGGAGGAAAGTTTGTAACAGGTCAACAAATCATAAATTCATATCTTAAAAGTGATAGAAAAGATGTAGTAAATGTGCTATCAAGTCTTGTAGACACTATACGTAAATCACAAGAAGAAGGCAATGCGCAGCAATACAGAGAAAGCTCAAAAGAGTTGTTTACATTTCTTAGTGCTAGAGGTTTGATTAAAAGAATGTCTGATGAGGTTCAGTATGGTTTGTTAGAAGAAGCGTTTGCTTTCTCTAATGAAGAATACAATCGTAAGGGTGGTATCTTCAATGTTATTGAAAACGGTAAAGACGCATTAGAAACTGAAAACGTATTTAAAAGAATATACAAAAGAGTAAGTAAGTTTGGAAAGAATAGAGAAGAGGCCGAAGGAGCTGTAAAAACAGCATTCCCAGAAATAGCTGATATGAATCTTGATGAGATGATGGATTATATTAGCAAAAACTTTAATACA
>JGI25132J35274_1000083_pt1 | contig 23767 bp, 37 predicted proteins | sample ETNvirenome_6_30_FD_35274 | JGI IMG/M metagenome (IMG submission 35274)
GATGTAGAAGAAAATTCTGGAACATTCAGCACCCATTATTCAGCATATATCGCTCTTGATAGAGCATCAGCAATTGCTACAGGTTCGGCTCAAAACGACTTATTGATTGCGAATGGAAACTACAACAAAGACATTCACTTTTGCACAAACCCTACTTCTAATGGAACACAAGCGCAGGCTAAAATGACGATTGCCGCAAATGGTAATGTTGGAATCGGCACTACTACTCCTTCGGAGACATTGTCTGTTTCCGGCGGTATTCGCACTAGTGGGCAAATAGAAATAGATGGTGATTTAAACCACGATGGTTCCAATGTAGGATTTTACGGAACTGCGCCTGCTTCAAGACAAACTGTTGGCAATTTGGTTCCTTCACCGATAACTCCTTCCACGGGTGAACCTACTGCCGCCGATGTCAATGCTACCACAACTGCCGTAAGCAATTTGGAAACTAAATTGAATGCCGTCATTGATGCCTTACAGTTATACGGATTGATTTTGTAGAGTAAAGTTTATTTTCTACACCACTCTAGGGTGGTTGTGAGTCTTTGGTATATCTTTTGGGCGTCTTTCGTTGTCGGATTTGTTGTCATGTGGATGGCAACCCCGCCCTCAAATGATTCGTTTATCATCTTTGAAAGTCCGGAAGAGTTAGACGAAATGTGTTGGGCTGGCCTACGGAGAGGGCCACAATGAGAGTCAAGATTGTGGAAGTCTCGCCTAGAGATGGTCTACAATCTATCAAAGAAATAATTCCTACAGAAATGAAAAGAAGATTGATTTCTTCTTTGTATTCTGCTGGCTTTAAAGAAATTGAAGAAATTAGTTTTGCACATCCCAAGATTCTTCCTCAAATGGCCGATGCAGAAGAAGTTTACACGAAAGGTTCTGCTCTTGTTATGAACAAAAAAGGGTATGATAGAGCCAAAAAATTAGGCGTTCAAAAAATCAATATTGTATTCTCTCCTTGCGAAGAATTTAATGTTAAGAACATGGGAAAGACAAGAAGCGAAATCGTCCTCATGTATAAGACATTCATGGACAAAGTGCCGAAAGAAAATGTAAGGGTTTACATTTCTATGGCCTTTGGTAGCCCTTACAGCGGTGAATTTTCTAGAAGGAAAATAGAATCGTGTGTAAGGGATGCCCGNATGTTTGGCGATACTGTCGTGTTTTGCGATACCGTGGGCGTGGGTATTCGGCAAGATGTGAAAATGTTTGCAGAAATAGCAAAGAAAATGGGCGTGGTTCCTGCTTTGCATTTACATCATAGAGGTAGAGAGGAGCCAGCAATCTCTCTTGTCAAGGCCGCTCTTTTTGAAGGAATATATGAGTTTGATACGAGCCTTACAGGATTAGGTGGATGTCCATTTGCTGAATTAAGTGGCGAAAATTTGTCTACTCAAACGCTTATTAGACATTTAGAAGCGTGGGGTTTTGATTGTGGGATTCCTAGCGAGGCCCTTACAGAACCTACTAAAATTAGTGCGGAGATACAAAAATTTGCATTAAAAAATCGGGGCCATGAAATCGCCTGTTAAGACGATTCCACGACCCTTCATTTCCATATGCCGCCACAATTGCGACATTCCCACAGTTTTACTGTATCATCGCTACCGATGTAAAATCCTTGAATCCTAATTGCGATGGTTTTAGCATCACAATACGGACACAGTTTTTTCAAACTCATTTTCGTTCTTCCTTGCTATGCAAGAGTCTCTTCATGTAATCTTCAACGGATTGCTCGGTGAGTTTAGAACCACCAAACGCCGCAAAGAAAAGAAGGACAGTTGCTAACACAAAGAAAAATAATCCAATCCATTCCCAAGTAGACATTACCAATCAACCTCCAAATCCACAAACTTTTCCTTTTCAACAGAGAATCCTTTCACAAACCCATTCTCTTTACCATACATCCAAACATCGTAAACAATTTTTGTATCCTTCATACAGTATTCAACCACCTTATCATATTCTCCCATCTTCCACAACTTAGGAGCGTCTGCACTCTCCATTAGTTTACTTTCATTGAGTGTGTTTACTCCTAGATTTTGCAGAGGGAATCTCTCTCCGTGTTCCTTAACCAAGATTCTACTTGTGTCAATATACTTCTTTTGGTTGAGGTATTTGTGGATGCAATAGATGTCCATAGCATCNTTCAATACNGCCAAGTCAAAGGAGGCGATGTTGTGTCCAAGTAGATACCCTCCTGCTTCAAAGTGTTCATCCAAGTCAAACTTCAAGTCTCTTAGAGACTTGATGATGTGGCCCGACTTAGCGAAGGAGTCTAGAGGCTCATCCACATACACCGTTCCGGTTTGACCGTCCCAAGTGGCTACAGTAGAGACTTGAAACATATGTGTGTTCCCGAAGCCTCCAATCTCGTGAGACATATTCTTTGTCTCAATGTCAAGAGCGAGGACATTCATGTAATCACTTCTTCTTGCCGTTCTCGTTCACCCAAGCGTCCTCAATCTTTTGCGTGGTTTCATCCACGGTCAAGACAGGTTCATCCACTCTTCGCTTGAGGAAGGCTACAATCTTCGTGTTGGCGACTGTTAGCATAGAACAGCACTCCCAACCTTCTTCTCCATAGGTGTTCAAAGATTCAATGATAACCTTCGGCCCATGTGTTGCTTGAAAAATAATAAATTTGTTTTCCCATTTTGCCATCTTACTCACCCTTTAATCGCACGAATACCTTCTTGTCAAACTTCTTCTCCTCAAAGTTATTTGAAATTTTCTTGTAGTGGCGATACACGATTGCCTGCTTTCTCTTTGAAATCTCCATAATTTTGTTGAGGAATTCTTTCTTTGGCACAAATCCTTCTTCGTTTTTCTCAAGTTGTTGGTATGCCTTCATAATTGACCCGTTCATCGTGGAATTCAGTGCGTCCGTCCTACCTTGTTGTAGGGTCAATTCTAACCACTCTATCAATGATTTATAGCAGTTACGGACGATAAAGGCCGCTTGATTGACATTTCTCGCATTGACTACGAATCTTTCTTCTTCCTTCTTGATAGAGTTGGCCTCTGCAATACAGCAGAGGATTGAGATTTTACCGAGTAGACCAAGCCACCGTGTTTGGAAATTCTTCACGATGTCTCTAATCGTCCCTACACTTGAATCGCTCCAAGCGTCCATGTCGTCAAGACGCATCATCAAAGCATCATTGAAGTTGGGGGCGAAGCGTATCGTGTAGCGGGCATCAGCCTTTCCTGTAGCGTTTCTAGGGTCTTGTCCTGTTTGCTCAAATCGCTCTTTTGTTGTTTGATATACCTTGAATAAAGCATTGGCGAATCTCTCAATCGGCAAGTCGCTTTCTTCAATCATACCAAAGTTGTGAACAATCGTTTCACGAATGCTTCTCTGCTTCTCTTCGGGAACAAACTTCACAAGAACCAAAGCGCGCTGAAAAAGACCCGTATTGACGATGGCCTTATCCAAGTTTTCGGGATGGAAAGTCGTAGCCAAGATAGAGCGTTGTGAGCGGCACTCCACCTTTGGGCCTTCCTTCAACTTCTTGGTAATGACCCAAGAAGAACCACAAAGACTGTTGCATAGAGTGTTCAAGTAAGTAACAATGCCCTCCTTGTGTTGAGTTTGCTTGAAGATTCCGGAGTTGGAAAACTCATCCCAACGAGCAAGTCCGTGGCCGTCCAATTCTCCCTTGATGTGATTCCAACGAGTCCTTCCGTCTTCATCAATGAAGGGGTCTTGGTATCCAATAAGGGCGGCGTCCGTGTATTCCACAACATCAAAATTATCGTATTGTTGTAGAGGAATGCTCATTGGCGATTCGTGTTCTTCCAATTCTTGGTTGGTTTCACGCTGGATTCTTTGGATTTCTTCTCTTGGAAGATACTTTTCTTGGTTGTTGATTTTGTCCCAAAGAGCGTTAGAAACAGGCATTACAAAGTCCATGATAGCCGTTTTTCCTGTTCCGGAGTTTTGAATCCAAACGAAGTGGAGTCTAGAGTCATCGCTTGACTTACCTCTTGGGATATGCACAAAATCTTTTACCGCTTGGCCTAGCAAAACAAGGCAAGTAAGAGCCGCTGGAACATCGTTGTATTTAGAATACTTCAACGATTCCTGCATCCATTCTTTAATCAAAGCAGGTAACTTGGTTCCTTCTTTGGTTTCATTTTCTTCAATTATTTCTTCTTCATTCATATTTTCACTTTCCTTTCATTGTAAAGAACATCCAATAACATGGATGCGGTTTTTTCTCCAATCCCTTCTATTTTCATTAAGTCTTCTTTGGAGTGCATTCCGATTTCCTGTATGGAACCGAATTTTTTGAGTAGCAGTTTTGCTTTTTTGTTGGATATGCCTTTGATAGTGCAAAGAACATCCACCCGTAAATCATCAGTAGCCACTCTTTTGATGATTTCGGGACTTGGTATTTTCCTGTTAAGGGGCTTCACTTTACAGAAACTAGCAATTATTTCTGCGGCTTGGTTTTCATCTTCAAGCCACATAACTTGTGTATCTGTATCTAGAGAGATAGTAGCGATGGCTCCTATGAATTTATTGTGCATAACTAACGCTCTACCTTGGGGGGACATTTTCGTTTTAGAATTCTCAAGGACTGTAGCAATCGCTTCTGTAATGCTACCGTAGACAATCACAAAATTGTGTTTGTAGTTTCTATCCATGTTGTCTATTTGATTCCAAATTCTTTTGTTCATCACAGAAGCCAAAAAGTCCACGCTGGATTTTGCTTCAAAACACATATCATCAAAGACATAATCTCCAACTTCTATCCATCGCTTTTCCCACGGAACACCCATCTTGTTGCATAATTCAGCAACCCTTCCGAACAGTTTTGACCTGTCCCCTTCTCTACTGTCAATGATTAGCATTTCAATCTGTCCATGTCAGTAGGCTTCGGTATTTAAACGAGGTGAGTGGAGTCACTGCGTAGTAGTCTCTCATCTTGGCAATAAACAAATTAACTAACCACGGAGGCCACTCTTCCGGAAAATCGCTTCCTTCATTTGAGAAGGTCTTTGGTGAGTAGATAAACTCGCCCATGTAGAGGGGTTCTCTGCGCCAAACTACACGGTGGCCCTCTTTGTATACTTCCCACCCGTCTACCGAAAGAAACATATCGGGATGAGAGTGCTTTTCGTAGGGGTCATCGTCGTAGTATGATGGGGCGTGAACCATTTTGCTCCATCCTTGTTCGTTCCATCTCATTTTGATTCCTCCATGAGTCGTAGAGCCCTTCTTGCTTCTACTTCATGCTTTTCGCAAAGCCCCCCTTCATCAAAACAGTGAGGACATTGAGCAACATCTTCTACATCTTCCATTGGAATTTCAGTTAAGGCTACTAGAATTTTTACGGTTAGTGCTTGAATTGATGCCGCTCTGCCATATTGGAATTGCATAGTCTCATGAATAGACATTAATCCACCCAAGATAAACAAAAGAAGCAAAGAGAAAATAATTCCTATTACAATTTCTGCTAGCATAGTAATCACTCATCTGCTGTAAAGGAAAACATATGTTCACAGGAATTACAAACCAATGTCTTAACATTCCTGTATCCTTTGAAGGATACTTCCGGTCTTCTTATTGTAAGAAAGACCTTGAATAGACCTCTCTTTTCTTGGCATTTCGGGCAAACAATCTTCTTTCTTTCATTCATCTTTTTCACTTCCTTTGTCTAGGTAATCGGGGTATCTCCAACACTTACCAACACAATACCCTTCGGGTATCAACTTTGTTTTACAGTTTGGAGTTTTGTAGTTGTTGAACACAGTAAATCTAGCGTGTTTTCTTGTAGTGGTTTTATCCCAATCAAGCCAAACACCATCAATGCTGGCAATCTTTTCAATTTCTTCCACCACTAGGTCTAGAACCTTGTTCTTTTGTTCTGTTGATTCAAGCATGGTTCGTTGTGATAACAGGTCACGATACCATGCGACGAGGTAAGCCCTCGCCATATGGCTAGGATTCTCCACCATAATTGCGTTGTAGATGCAAGGCAACAAAGGGAGAGAACCTTCAATCGCCGTGACTTTGACCTCTTCGCCCACATATTCAATAGGTGGCAAATTAGGCCATTTTACGGGTTTCAAGTTTTGCACTTTTCTACCTCCGAGTCTAGGGGTAGAGGCCAATGTTTTGATTTTTTGAAGACCGGATTTTAGGTCATTTTCAAAGATTGGGATACAGTAGTAAGGAATGCCGTTTTCATCCGAAGATGAGAGGTTCACAGTGTTCGGAACCCTACGAAGTCTCGTGGCTTGTCCCACTCTGTCGTCCAAAGTAGAGTCTTCGGGCAGAAGAGATTTGATTTGTCGGTGAAACTCCTGTATGTTTCTAATGTCATCAGTCTCCTCACCGAATACGAACATATGAAATCCTTTTCCGGAGAAGAACATTGTGTATTGGTAATCGTTCTCATTTACAAAATCAACAACGATTTTCAAATCGTCCAAGGCCTGCTCTAAATTTTCTTCGTGAGCATCAAAGTCAAGAAAGACTCTATCCAAGATGACCGAAGATTCAATCTTTGCAGTTTCAGCAAACTCCGCAAAATCGTAAACGCTTGTGTAAACATTCGTCCTATTGTTTTGTGATTTCACAAAATCAACATATTCACTTTTTGTTCTTACTATTTTTCTTTTCATTTGTGGGGCGTTCTTGATGTGACTCCCCGCCCAAACTTCCCTCGGAAACTTCATTTCTATTACCTCCAAAATTTATTGTTGCTTCTCCAAGCATTTCCGTTATGACTTCTGCAATTTCTCCTTTTAGTTTTATCTTTAGGGCTTTCCTAAAGGAATCTTCAAAAGTAAATCCAACAAAACCTTCATTTATTTTAACATTTCTTAGTAGTTCAAATCTATCAATTAGTGCTGTTTCGCTGTAGATTTCTTCGCTCAGAGAATCCACAGTATTTTTAAGATTACTAATTTCTTTGAAAGTCCAATTTCTTGACAAGACCTTGATTCTAATGTCATCCCTAACCATGATTCCACCCCATCAAATCGTCAATTCTCTTTTGAAGAATATCCGATAAATCTTTTCTTCCAAGTTGTTCAATGATATTCTTTGCATCAGTCGCAATTGCCAACAGTGTATCTTGCATATTATTCCCCTCACATAAGCCAAGTCTCTTCGTCGCATAACGGGAAGAAACTACAATGAGAACAAGTTGGTGCGTAGAATTTGATTGGGAATTCTTTGTTTTCATAGGCATGAATAAGGCGAGCAATTGACCTAAACACTCCGGTCTTTGAAGCCTTGACAACCTTCTCAACAAAGAAGTGATTTGAGATTGGATAATACCAAGCCCAATGAGACACCGGAACATTCTCTTCCAGCCCTGCGTTTCTCAATACGGCAGGAGAACAATTCTCAATCATAATTTGGTAGAACGCCATCTCCTTACGCATGGAAGTCTTCTTGTGGTCTTTCCACGCACCTGTCTTGAATTCCATTGGAATGTAGCCGGATTCCTCTTGGAAAACACGGTCAATGATTCCTTGAAGGTGAACCTTGTAGTCCCTTTGTAGGGGAAACTTGGGGTCGGTGTTTGCTTCAATGACAATCTCGCAGTCAAACTTTCCTTCATTACAAGCAGGCAAAAACTCGTGGAGTTTGTCTTCTCTTCTTGCATCAACAAACCTTTGCGCTTCAAAGATAGCCATGTGTGCGTAGTCGTCAAAGTATTCATCAAGAGGAAAGAGGGAAGAACAGTAGTCAATAACTTCATCCGTTGTCATATTTTCTGCTTTCTTGATGTCAAAGTTGTTAAAGAAATCTTCTCGTGCATTGTGCATAATTGTTCCTTTACGCATGGCTTCTGTTTGGTCAATAGGTCTACGCTCTACATATGAGAATTCGTATTTCTTTGGACACCACAAAAAGGCACCAAGAGAAGACTTGGTAATCTTTAGAATAGGCTCACTAGGGTCGTCGTAATTCTCCGGCAACCATTGGTAAGTATACTCATCCATGCTGTTTATTTCTGCTTCGTATTTTTCATCGTTATTCAAAACCATTCCTCCAATGTTTGTTTTTTTGTTTTAATTTGTAGTAAATCCCAACCCATCGCTTCATACACAGGTTTGGCTTTCTTCAAGACCTGCTCTGCGTAGTGGGCGTAGTCGGGAGTGTATTCTCGTAATTCGTCGTAGGTTCTCCTAGCAACATAGTTTCCTTCAATTTTTTTACCCGTAATCGGGTGAGTGTAAAAACCTACAGGTTCAACTTTGAGGAAAACATACGAGTCAATGTCTTCTCCAAGTAATCCGTTTTGGATACTGAACATGATAGCGGCGTTGCCTTCCGAGTAGGTGGGTTTCTTACCTTCCTTTGTCGTGAAAGATGTTCTCGGTTCTCCACATCTTGAACAGTAGAGCCCTTGAATCAATTCATCCCCGTTGTTCAAACGGAATGCTGAAACCTGTTTTTTGCATTTGCACTTCAACATAAATTTCTCAATATTGAATCTTCTTCGCTTGATTAGGCTTTCAAACTCTACATCACCATTCAATGCGGCTTCGTATTTCTTTCTCAAATGTGTAGTAATTTCATCAAATGATTTTTGACCCACCCACATTCTCAACACTTCTTCTTGTATGCCTTTCGCAAATTTAGTTTCCGAGATTTTCTTTGCAGAGAATCCGGTCATAGCAAACTTAGGTTCGTTAAGCCAAACGCCATCAAGCCAAGATACAAGACCAGCGTTTCTATTCTTGGTATTACCGACACCAAGGGAAGAGTAAAACTTCTCAAACTCTAAAACTACGGGGTGTTCTTCTAAACAAAGAACATTTGGAAACTTCTTACGCACTTCGTTGTTTATGTGTTTAATTGCTTCTTGCGCTTGCTCTACAGAATCAATCTGCACATAGATAGAATCTGTGTGTCCGTAAACAACTTTCATGGTGTCCACTCCGTATCTTCGGGATAGGATTCTCCTACTGCAAACCACAATCCTCCTGTGGCAACGACAATCGTTCCGATAACTGCGGCTTTCACCACTCCTTCAATTAATCTAGCAATCATATTTTCATCTCCTTAGCAACTCTAGCCGCCTCACGAATGGCTTCTCTAGCACTTGCTGTTATGCTAGCCGCTAGTTTTGAATCTGCCCATCCGAATCCCTTGAAGGCAAGGATGCCATAGAAGGAAGCCATGAGTCTCTTGACAGCCATTTGGTTGTTGTTCCACTTCACGACATCATCTTTCAAGCCGTTCTCTCGTGCTTCCTTCATCTCCTTCTTGTAGGCATTTCTCAATGCCTTCAACTCAAGAATGGAGCGAGGGAGCAGTCCCAACTCGTCAGTCTTGAAGTAAACCATGTCCTTGCTGTAGTCCTCCGGCAAGGGTTGAAGATTTTGGGGCGTGTTCAAATCTGCTCCGAATAAGGTGGGTGTTTCGCTGACGGTTTCAAAACTGATGTTGCGAGCCACTATCATTGAAGGATAGAGGCCAGCAAAATCAAACGCCGCCACATTGAGGTGCAGTCCATTGGTTCCCCCTTCCTTGACAGGGTGATAAATCATAGCGCCGGAATACGACAGGGACTCTCCGCACTGCTTACAGGTCTTGAGTTGCTTGTCTTTGGGATTCTCAAATCCACACGCTTCGCACTTCTTCGTCTTCAACTTCTTTCCCGTTTTACATTTCCAAGAAGCATTACGCATGAAATAAATAGAACCCATGTGTGAAGCAAAAAAGCAAGACTCAAAGGGAGCCTTTAGCAATCTTTGTAGTGCAATAATAGCCTCACTACAATGATTCTCTTCATCAATTCTACGGAGCAATTCTACATCAGTAATGGTATACTGTAGATACGATTCTTTGTCCTCAAGCCAAGCCCTAGAATAGAATTCATTGGGGTCTGTAAACTTCGTTTCAATGTGCTTACCTTCTCCGAAAAGAGTCTTTGAAACAAAGTCTAAGGCTAGACTTGGTAGGGTTCCTCGCTGTGCATCATTCCATTGTCGTTCAAAAGCAACATCAAGGTTGAGCATGAGCATACCCTTGACGGGTTGAGCGATTGGAGAATATCCATTCGGTTTGGAAAAGGATAGATTCTCTTCCATATCTTCTTTGATGCCATCAATAACTCCAATCGGGGAAATACCTCTTGGGTCAATGTCGTTAGAAATACAACGGCTCAATAACTTAGGTAAATCAAACTTAAGCCCGAACCAAGCAATCATCATGTCGGGTCTTTCCATAGCCAAATACACTACAAAGTTTCGTAGCATTGTTTCTTCGCTTCTAAAAGATTTTAGAGAACAGGAATAGCCATCTACATTAGGAGTGTCAATTGGTTTAAAGGATTCTTCGGGATACCAAACCCATGTATGAAACTCCTTCTCTTCATTGTTGTAGAGGCCGATGGATGTAATCTTGCCATCATGCTCTCCACCTTGTTGCCATTCCATATCCCAATAAAATTTCTTGAGTTTGTAGATTGGCATATCGTTGATATTGTCCACGGCATAGCGATTGACAACCGATACATCGGCTTCGTAGGTCATGTCTCCATTGGTTGGATGGATGAACGGCTTCTTCGCATCCTCAACATGGCGAGGTAATTCGTAGTAAACTTTCTTCAACTTCTTCCCATCAATGTTATGCCATTCTCCCTTTTCATAGGTGAGTGGTCGCTTGAGAAACTTACCTACTCTGTAAGATTTGACCTCTCTATACGAATCGGGAATGAAGAAATAGGGGCGGTGTTCATCGTCTTCAACTACTAACTTCCCCTCTTCGGTTCTCCAAGATTTGTATATTTGATTTTCATTATTAGCAATAATCATGGATTACCCTCAATTAATTCTAGGCGCACGAATAAGAATTCTGTTGCTTGAACAAGCAAAGACCGGAGACTCGTCTTTCAAGAAAAGCCAAAACGGTTCGTTGAAGAATTTATAAATTGGTGCAGAGATTTCAACAATACTAGCATCGCCTAGACTTGTCAAGGGCATGATATACTTCGTAAAGTTTTGAGAATTTGAATTCGCATAAATCGCTAGTCCTTCCGATTCCAAATAACTTAGTTTGAATCCGGTTCCAATTCTTTCGGCCATTTGCACCGTGCTTGCGAATTCTTTGTCGTCTACTTCTAGAGCCGTTTCAAAGACAGTTTTTCCAAAAGAAGGGAGAATGTCTTGGTCAAAATAACCTTGAAGGTCGCTTGACAAAGGCATAGAATTTTTCTTTACCATGTCAATAGAAGACTCATATGGATGTTCATTCATAATAGAAATTCGCAAGCCCGTGTCTTCCGAGAAGAGATAAAGTCTACCTCTTTCTGTGCGGAAAGAAATAGTATCTCCGAAGCCCTTCAAGAACCCGTTTGTGTTAGCAGTATCAAATACAATTTTAGTATTCAATAACAGCATATCTTCATTCTCAATGGGCTCTGCCGGAATAGCACACATGGTAATTGTAGACATGTCGGCGTTCCAAATGTTCAAAACATATTCTAAATTTCGCTTAACCGCTTCAAGACAGATATATTGGCCTAGATTTGCGCTCTTGTTGAAGTATTTACCTTTCAGCATACAGTCATCTACTGCCTCTCTAAACTCTTTAGCGTCTACTCTAAAATTCAAATACTCATCTCCTTTAGTTGCGGAATACCTTCCCAATTAACTTCGCCTTCGTTATCAAAAGTGCAGAATGGGATTTTCTTACCAACCATCTTAGGGAAGTATTTGCTACTCTTGATTGTAGCCACATACTGCGCTCCCTTGATTGTCATGCGCTGATTTGTGCGAATGACTGTGTGTAGTTTGGAATCTACTCGGTTCCAAATGGCCTTTGCTGGCTCATCTCTAAACGGTTCTTTAGTGTGCGTAATGAATAAACGATGGCACTCAAGAGAGATGGCCTCACCAATCACGGTCTTGAAAGGATTGTTTCTTTGATGCCACTCTTGTTGTTTTTGTGGTTTGTAGGGGCGCATCCTAGAGTTTTCCATGCCGGTCATGTAGGTTGTGCAGTCGTCTAACCAAGAGTCTACACCATCCCAAACAAACAAAATCGGCTCACTACTCTTCTTAATTTCATTAGCAACATGAGCAATAAATGTTCTAATGTTGCCTTGAGTCTTGTAAGGGTCGGAGTCTCCGTTTTCATCCTTAGCATTCGGGTTGTAAATCACAACTCGGTTCGTAGAGTTGTGGTTTGTTTTCCAAGTGGGAACGGCCCCGACATCACAATCCAAGTAGTAGGTCTTAAGGCCGGTATCCATCGCTAGTCCGGATTTTCCGGTCTTCGCTTCACCTTCAATTCCAGCGAGAAGCAAATGCTTCTGCGCCATATATTCCTGCTGTTGTGCTTGTAGGATGGCGTCAAAACCTTCCAACTTAATTTCTGTTTCTTCTTTTTTGTTCATCATTATTTTCACCTAAATTTATTTTTATTGTCATTCAATTTTTTCCAATGTTCTGTTAATTCGTCCAACTCTTGTTTGGAATTCAAAATGATTCTCACTTCTTTTGTTCCGATGTGGAGTTTGATGTGGTAGTTTTGGTCTTCCCAATTCTGTTTGAGAGTAATGAAATTGACTTGCTTCAAATCAACAGTCCACTTGTCCTCAAAAGAAATATATTGCCCATCGTATTCCAACATTAGACCTCTCTCCTATCCGAATCAAAAGCCCATGCTTTGTATTCCAAAAAGAAGTTTTGGAATATGTCAAACTCGCATTCTTCAAGAATGTAGTCTTGAGCCGCCGAGTGTATTTTCAATAGAACCTTTTTCTTGTTCTCAAGGAATTCCCAAGAGATGTGTTGTATGTTTTCGTAGCGAATAAACGCTCTTGAAGTTTCAATTGTTTTTGTTGTAATGTTCATGTAATCACCTTGAATGGATAGGGCATCGCACCCATCCGAGCGTCAGTTTATCCCTTGACCCACGCTTACGCCAAGACACGAGGATAGGGTGGATTAAGCCCAACACCACCGTCTACCCTTGGGAATGGTGATTGGTATCAAAACCAATCCAAGTCTTCCTCCGTTGCTTGCTCAATCTCAACAACTTGGCCACGGCGCTCTTTGACAAACATACCGCTCACATTGATAGTGACGGGTTGCAGTCCTTCATCCGTTTCTCGTTGGGAGGTTCGTCCCACAACAGTAACCGTTGAACCGATACCGAAGTCAATTTCAATGCCTTCGGGAATCCAACAGGTGACCATGCCTTCTTCTTCGTAATCAAACTCTGCCGTAAGGTCAGTAATGTTGATGATACGATTTCCGTTAGCGGTAGGGGTCATGTTGATGTTGCACACTGTTCCGTTTGTGATAACGAAGCGTTCTGCCACCGGCTTGTCCAGCATATTGGAGTGGGCTTCTTGGAGATTACCAAGATACACAACATGGTTAGGGGCCGCAGAAGCAATCAAGTTATGCTTGTTCAAGGCCGAAGTATCTCTGTAAAGTTCGCCTTCGGGGTCTTGTTCGTCGTTCATTCGTAGACTTCCAATCGTCTTATCGGTGAAACCGTAGATGTAGCCATCTCGGTTAGAGTCCTTAATGACGACCATGCTCAACCACTTGAAAGTGTCCGGCTGGAAATCAATACCACCCTTGTTCTTGTAAGAAAACTTGTAGAGTTGATACTGTTCATCATCGTGAACCTTACCGATGAAGATACCACTTCGTCGCATCACGGGGTTGAGAGGCTTACCGTAGTTTGCATTCTCTCCTCCGTTTTGATAACGAGGGGTGTTGTCAAGAGGGATGATGATAGAACCATCTTCCAACTCTTGGACACAATCGGGGAGTTTCTTCACCATCTTGTTTTGAACCTCGTCGTTGTGGTATCGGGAAACCGAGTAGAATCCGTTCTCGCCTTCTTCAACAATAGCGACAAAGCCGCTCTTGTGGGCGTTGAATGGGTCTTCCTTCCACTCTTCAACGGCTCGTCGTCGGCTGTATTCGTTCAAATCTCTAGGTTGTTCTAGAGAGATGAAGAAGCCAAAGGCTTGCTTAGCAAGTCCTCCTCCGCCACCGCTTGTTTCGTTGTTCGTAGACTTCCTACTACGGATAACTTGTGCCGCATAACTACGCCACATGGCAATAGCCACGGGGTTATCGGATGCAAGGTTGCCGTTCTCCGCTCGTATTTCATCAAATTTCAGTTGGGCTTCCTCAACGGAAATACCCAACTTCTCTGCCGCTTTCGCAATTTCGTTTTGCATTTTTTTTCACCTCTTTATATTAGTTGGCCCACCATCCATGAAGCAAGTAATTTCGGGGTCATGGTGGTGGAACGCCACTCCCCTTCTCCAATCACTCGCAGGAATTTCAATTTCATTTTAGCCTCCATATCACATCGGATGATGTATTCATGCAATCCAATGCAGATTTCCTTAGCGGAACGACCTGCGTAGATTGACTGATGAATTTTTTCCAATGCTTCTTTTGTATTTTTATTAATTATTGCTGTTGTTATTTCTTCATACTCTTGAAGGCCTTTCTCAATTTGTCTCGTCAATGTTGTTCCCGATACGATGCTGGCCTGCAACTCGGTGAGCGTCCTACGCAAATCACCTTGTAGAGAGTATATGAACGCTCCCAATTCATCTTCGGGAGGGATTCTGTGACCCTCCTTTTGTAAAACCTGTTTGACAATACGACCGACTAAATCCAACGGAAGCGGATTAAATCGGTAGTTTGCACACCGGCTTTGTAGGGCATGAATGATTTTATTTCTGTCATTACAAGTAATGATGAATCGGATGTTCATAGAATATTTTTCCATGATTCTTTTCATGGCGTTTTGAGCATCTCTTGTCATACCGTCCATCTCATCTAGAAGGATGATACGGAAAGGCACATTATCGCCAATAACTGCGCTCTGTGCAATCTCCTTAATCTTGGTTCTAACAGTTTCTAGTTTTCTATCATCCGAAGCATTTACTTCAAAGAAGTTAGCATCCGTTTCTTCTCCAAGAATAGCCTTAGCAAGAACAAGAGCAATCGTTGTTTTACCTGTTCCCGATGTTCCGTGAACGAGAATGTTTGGCATATCTTTGATTAAGACCCAATTCTCTGCGTCCATAACAAAATGTTCCTGCCCTACGATTTCAGCAAGTTTCGTTGGTCTGTATTTTTCTGTCCACAGCATATTCATTCCTCCTTCAAAGTCCAAAGAGTGGACTGATGCCACATATCTCCTCTACCGACAGTAACATAACCTGCCTTGCAGAATTGCTTACTGCGTAGAATTTGACCTACAGAAGTGGTGTTTGTTCTTCTTCTCGGATTCATTTCCTCTAGTCTTTCTACTAGAGCAAAACAAGTCAGCGGTCTTTCTTTTTGTAAAATTTTAATTAAATCATTTCTAATATTAATCTTCTTTGTTGTCATTATTTTCACCTTTCCATTTCCATATAGCATTTTTATTTTTGGAATCGCTTACAAATTCTTTCCTCTTAAGGATAGAACCTAATTGGCTAGAACTAATACCGTGCTTGGTTGTTCTATTGATATATTCATACACTTGTTGTGTGGATTTAGCGCCACTCTTAAGTGCATCTCTAACAGCATCTACTACTCTCTTCGTCAAAGGAATTCCTCCAATGTTTTCATTTTGGGTTTCTTTGGTTTATCTTTATGAATCTTCTTTTCACCCAAACCCATGAGTCTACATTCTTCATTATTGTATTTCTTTTTGGCAAACTTTACGAAGTCTTCGCTCTCAATCAGTTGCTTGAACAGGCGTTCTTCGTCGGGTTTCAACCCTACTCGCTTGAGTAAGCGAGGAGCCTTTGAGTATTTCCCTCTTTGTGCCATGTTCGTTTTGCGAAATAACTTACCGTCATGTGTGTAGGAAAGCATCTCGTAGAAGTATTCTTGGGGCCAACGACGCTTCACCACACCATCAATGAACAGTAATTTGTTAGGGTGTAGGTTTTCTGTCAGCCAAGAAATCATTTGGGTATCCGAGGGNTTGTTGAAAAGAAGTAAGTCCTTCACCAACTCCCTATCGCTGTTCCTCAAGTAATCGTTTACGAGNGTAAAGACATCTCTCTCAAATNAAAGGGGTTCTTCACTCCTCGGTGCGAAGCCTTTGATGGATTCACGGAGATGCTTCTTCGTGCCTACATTCTTAATTTTGCATATGTTGAGTATTTCTTTTGGGATGTTCTTGCGATTTTTGGATGTCAAAACTACAGTCCCACGATAGGAACGAATAGTGTTTACAATTTCTTTTGTGTTTGGATTGAAGTCTACATCTTCTATGATTATTCCTAACTCAACAGGAACGGAATAAATATCTGCGATTTCTATTTCGTTAGCGTAATAGTATAGGGCATTGGGTAGTAAAGATTTTACTAGAGTCGTCTTGCCTGTTCCTGTCTTACCGACATAGATTTCACTTCTTTTCGTATTCATTGTTGTTAGTCCCATTATCCTCACCGTATAATATTTTAATTATTTTATTAAGTCCTTCAAGAGTTTTATGTTCTTTATCTTCTACCAAATCCGATACCATTTTGAATGTAGTCAATTTCGGGTTTAAATAGTGTAGTGTGTCCGGAATCAATCCGGCGGCAATACACGCAGAATTCTTCCCCAATCGCACAAGGCTACCTTGCAGACTGTGAGGCATACCATACATGTTCAATGCTCTAGAAAAGGCCGCTTGCATATCGTATGTTCTAAAGGAGACATTCGCCTGCATCCTAATGTGATAACCGATGGCGGTCGTTTCGCTTGGTTCTATTTTCACAATAAAATTTCCCTTTGCTAGAAAAATTCCTATGACCATGTTCCTATCTAACATTTTCAACACCCATTTCAACTATCAATTTGTAATCTATTTTCTCAAATCTTAGAAATTTTTCAATTGCTTTCTTGGCCTCGTTTACATCCACGCCCGAAAGGTAAACAACCAATCCTTTTTGTTCAAAATCAAAAAGGTATCTAGTTGGGTTCTTTTTGTAGAGGAGCCAGCGACCTAGGTAGTTTGTCAAAACTTGGCGCTGAAAAACATCTAACTCCCGTTCAAGAGTATATCTAACCAACCTTTTGTTTAGAAGTTGATTGAACATATCTTTATTCATTTTTTCCACCTAGTAGAGATTGATTACATCTGTAATTGTGTTGATTTCACTCAACACTTTGTCTTCCCTAAACCGAGTCTTGCGGGGAAAGCGAAGACCATACTCGCCCTTGTTGTTGCGAGAAACCGCATCAGCATCTACGGAGATGATGATTTGTGGCATTAATCTATACTCGCTCGTTTTAGGATTCCAAGAAGATACAATCCTCTTACATCTACTCGTGAGGGAATGCAATTCGTCATCTGTGAAACCATTACCTACTCTTCCAATTGACTGATAGCCTGTATCGGAGGTGTCATCCTTAACAGCAATTTCAAAACTTGTAAGGAGATTTGATTTGGAATGTTCTCCGGTTTTAGCGCCAACGATGACTACATCTAAGTCTACACGGCTTGGTTTATACTTAATCCAATCACGCTTTGCAGGGTTGTAGAATCCTTGAAGGTCTTTCACCATAATGCCTTCAAAGCCTTCCGAGATGGCTCGGTTGTAGAAAGCCATTGGGTCGCCACCGATTTGATAGTGGGCGATGTCTCCTCCGAAACCCATGCCTAGTTTATTCCATCTTTCTCGCAAGATGGAGTTTAACATAGAGGTTCCTTCCCATTTCAAACAATCAAAAGCCACCCACTTCACTTCAACAGTAGAGGCCTTTTCCCAAGTCTTGGAGTGGACTCTTGTTCCCATCTTCTTATGTTCATCGGGAGAACCGTCGCTACGGATAGGATAAATCTCTCCATCAATGATGAAGTTATCTGCCTTGTATGTTTTTACTCTCTCTACGACATCAAGGAATTGATGAGTAACAACCTTACCTCTTCTGTTAAAGATGATGACTGAATCACCCTCTCTATGAATTTGGTAGCGGTTCCCATCATACTTAATATCGTAAACGACTTCTCTCGGCCATTGGCTAATCGGCTTAACCTTTGCCAACATGGGTTTGATAAACTTACCATGTTGTAGGGTCGTGGGGACGGTTTTATCACCAATGTAGCATTCAACGACAAAGGAAATGTCATTGAATGCACAATCCAATTCTACTGTAGCCAAGGGAGTATCAAATCTTTTTGCTAAGGCCTTGTAGACACCCTTCGTTTGTATCCCAATGTTTGGCGTCCTAATCCAAAACTTGGAAAACCATTTTCTACCGATGTCGGAAAGGCCCTCAAAGAAACCTTTGAATTCCGTAAAGTCTTCATCTTTGGAGAAATCCTTCTCCAAGAAGAGAATCAACTCTTTTAAAGAAATAGGAGAGTGAGTGTCTTTGGCTTCCATGATTCTAACAGTCTCCCCGAAATCTTCGGTGGACTCGTAGAGCATATCAAACTCTTCATCAAAGATTCCAAAGAATCTGCAAATCCATGCTTTGGCTTTGTTCATTCCAACATTGTTCTTGTTTAAGTCAAGTGTTAGAAGTTTCGCAAGTGTAGGTAAATCCCCATCTTCTGCGTTTGAAAACATTGAGGAGATGTAGTCTACCTTTGCATTTGTTCCTTGTAGTTTTTCTAGTGTTTCTAAATTCATCGCTAGTCTTTGCATTCTTATTCCTCTTGGGTATTGTCATTCGTATTCTGTTCTGTAGTATTGAGAATCATTTGATTTATTCTTGTAAAGTTTTGAAGCAAGGTTTGGGTTGCTTCGGCAAGGTCGGGTCTGCCGACTGATGTAGCGGCCAACTGCATATAAGTCAAAGACCCCATGACAATAGGCAGGCTCACATCAATGATGCGGTGTTTGTGGACGAGTAGCCAATGGACGACAAAGGCTCCACGGAGGGCATCGTTGGTGTTTAACACGACAGGCCATGAGTTGTTGAAGTCGGCTTGCATCTCTTCACTCAATGGAGAGTGCTTTCTATTGGTTAGTCCACTTGCCCATTTTTCAAATTCAACTTTTGATTGTGATAATAGTTTGATTTTGCTTAGTTTCATAATTTTTCCTCCTCTTCTAAAAAATCCTGACGGTATTCCTTGTATTCCGAAATAAGATTCTTCTCCTCTAAGAAAAGAACCATTATTTCCCATTCCTTTTCCCAATCTACGATTCTATCTTTATCTTCAACAAACTTAATTTTTCCCAAATTTCATTCCTCCATATCTTTCAATAATTTCAACATTGTATTGAATTCCAACTTGTTCAAGCGTATTCCCTTTCTCGTTGGCTTGTCGTCTTTATACCAACGAATGTCTACCACTTCTTTTCCGTAGTAGGTTCCTTGATGAATCTTGATTTGATTCGTTTCATCTCTAACGACTCTACCTTGAAAATCTAGAGTGTCACTCATTCAATCCACCCCTCGGCAAACTTCTTCAATTCTTTTCTTGAAACGAAGTATCTTGGGGTTTCTAATTCGTCTAAACGATTGACAACCCAACAGGTTCCTCCCAATGAAGAGATTTGAACAATCTCGTATTGAGCGTTCTCTATCTTGATAACTTCTTTTGTATTTATTTCCGGAGTCAATCCGTAAGAGCGTGTAATCTCCGAGGCTACATCGTGAATGTTATCAACTACATACTTGATGATGTGCGCTCTTTGAATGGGAATCTTAGGCGCCACATCTATCTTCAAATGTCCGGCCATGTTGCAGACCTTACACTTGTTGCCTTCACAAATAGGGCATAGAATCTGCGCCTTGTGTGGTGCAGGAAGAGTGACTGTAACTGCTCTCTTCATTTCCTCTCCACCATAAGCCCAATAGGTTTATTTTCATCATTAGTAATTTCAGTAGTTTTTACTAGACTATTCTTTTTCAGTTTTTCAACTACTGAAAAAACTCGGTCATTGGTAATTCGTCTATAATTTAACAAAAAAGGTCTATAGTCTAAGACTTCTTCTTTATCAAGAATAGCACCGACAATCGCTTTTTCCGCAACCCCCTTCCCTTGTAGGGTAGGAGATATTGACAGATGAATCTCGGCTATTCGTCCTCCGTTGAAGTCTTTGTAGGGGTCTAAACTAGACCAATTTCTAAATTTAAGATGTAGGATGATTTGGTCACCCATTAGATTTAATTCGTCGTCAATAAATCTAATTTCAACAAAATAGCCGTAATCATATGAAATTGGATGGTAAAGACCACCCGATTTCATCACTTCTTTCCAATCCATTTCTAACCCTCCCAACAATCGGGGCAAAAGTCCCCATCAACTAAATGAGACTCAAGAAAACTCCTTGAGCAAACCACACACTCTGCCATACTACTCCTCTAAAAGAACGGCGACTTCCGTGGTTAAAAACATGAGGGCAATTGAAAATGCCGCAGATAAACTGCTTTTGGTTACCTTTACGGGGTCAATAACGCCAGCGTCCCAAAGATTCTCTACTGTTCTCGTCTTTGCATTGAACCCAATCATTTCTTCTGCGTGGATGTCATCCCAAAGTTTGGGGTCAGCATCAGCATTTTCTAGAAGGACTTCTGTAGGAGTCAAGAAGATGTCCGAGAACATCGGGTGCATCTTCTTGATGCTGTTCAAGTGAGAGAAGGCTTGGATAATACCTAAGCCGCCACCGACGATTACACCTTCTTGTAAAGCGGCTTTTGTCGCATTGAGAGCATCGTCAAGTCTCTCCTTCGTTTCTCGCAACTCTACGCTTGAACCACCCCCAACACGAATGACTGCGACCCCTCCCTTCAATCGGGCGATTCTCGTTGTCAAACGCTCACGAATCCAATCATTATTTGCAGACTTGTAAAGTTCAGTTAGAGATTCTACTCTTTCGTTAATCTCTTGTTCTCTGCCTTCGCCTCCAATAATTGTAGTGTTCACTTGATTCAAAACAACTTTTTCGCAAGAACCGAAACAGGATGCGTCAATAATCCTCATGTCGTCTTTGGCTTCGTTGGAGAATAACTTGCCGCCTACAACAGAAACGATGTCCTTCAACTCGTCAAGTCTAGCATCCCCGTGATTAGGGGCTCTACAGACTCCAACTTGGATTCTACCTTGAACAACATTCGCTAGAACATTGGAAAGTGCAGAGCCTTGTAAGTCTGCACAAATGATAAGCAAAGGTCGGCTTTGCGAAGAAGCGTATTCTAAAGAAGGTAATAAATCTGCAAAGTTTAGAATTGCTTTGTTAGTTGCTAGAACAAGAGGTTTCTCTAGAACGCATTCTCCATTATCTTGATTCGCAAAGAGATGAGAAATGTAGCCGTTCTCTAATTCAAGACCCTGCTTTAATTCGTATTCCGTGGTTAAACCGTGTCCCTCCTCAACAGAAATAACACCGTCTTTACCCACAAAGAAGAAGACCGAAGCAATCAGTTTTCCAAGAACAGGGTCGTTGTTAGCGGCAATTGTAGCCACCTCTAGAATCTTATCTCCGTCCTCTACAGGAACGGCTAATTCATCAAGAGCCTCTAACATACTCTCTCTTGTTTGTTCCAACTCCTCTCTAAACTCGTGGACATTGGAAATATCAATCGCCTTCAAGTAATTGCATAGAGACTGTGCTAGGACGCAAGCAGTTGTTGTTCCGTCCCCTGCTTTAGACTGCGCTTTGAAGGCAAGGTTTTGAACGAGTTGAACGCCCATTTGCACATAGGGGTCTTCGTGAGATACCTGCTTTGCTATTGTAACGCCGTCATTGATAACCACGGGAGGGTTGCCCTGTAAGATGGCTGTTCGTGCTTGGGGGCCAAGTGTTGGCTTTACCGTATTGGCTACAAGATTGATACCCTGTAATAACTTCTCTTTCACTTCATCTCCAAATAGAATCATTCTATCACCCCGTAGATTTCGGAATAAGGAACAAATAGATACCCGTGAGTTTTCTTCGCTTTCTCAATAGAATAAAAGACCTTCTTACCATTCAACTCCGGAGCGGGTGAATCTATCACAACCCCACTATTTTCATTCGTGGAGATAATTCCGTGTGTTGATTCATTCTCTTCTACTTGGATAACTACCCAATCGCCCACATGCTTCATACCAGCAACAAATCAGTATCAGTATTTATTCTCTCCTATTTTGAAATACGCTCTACCCTCTTCGTATTCACGAATGCGGTGTTGCGTTTTCCCCATCTTGAAGGAATACAGAATTGATTTGCAGTCTTGACAGTAAACGATGTGGTTTACCTTTCGTCGTTTCTTGTTCTTTGGATAGAACAATTCTAGGTTCTCGCTATCGCAGTGGTGGCATCTCAAGGAACCAATCCTCCATTGTCCCCTTGAATCATGGCGGCAAACTCCCAATTGTGGAACAATTCATGCGCTCCAAGAAATCCACCGGCCTCTCTAATCGGCCCAATGAATTGAGCAGAACAGATTTGACAGTAGACGAGAACAATTCTTTCATCTCGTAGAGTTCCGTTATGTCCCTCGTAAGAAACTACCTTACCAATATCTTCTTCTGTGTAGGTCATTCTACATCACCTGTAGGTTCGGGTATATTACGGCCTTGTTCTTTCTGTTGAATACTCATCCTTTCTTCTCCGGTTAAGGTATTCAAGTAGTAGATGGATAATTCGTTAGGGTTGTGCTTAACCCAATGCCCGTATTCTCTGTTCCCCAAAACATACGCAGACTCCATTTGACTTCCCCAAATGGAAATTGTTCTCCAATCTACAGAAGAGAAATAGGCCGAACCGAAAGGATGGGTGTGAATCCAGCAACGGATAGGAAGTTTGAGTCCTTTAGGTTCACTAGGGAAACCTACGAAGCCAGCAGTCCCCGAAGAAATATGCACATTCCAATTATCATCAATGACAACTTGGATTTCAAGACCCGTTAGAATCTTGGTAGAAGCATACCAAATAGCATCGTGGAAAGTAGTGTTGTGTTCCATGTCGGTTAGATTTGTAGTGGAGGCCATTTGTTCCTCGCACAATTCATCCCAAACCATTTCTAGGTATTCCCTTACATGCTTCCGTAGAAGTATCAAGTGCGCTCTCTTCGTATTTTCAATCTTATTCAATAATCTCTTTGATTCCATATTCAACACCTCAAACAAAAAGGGTTCCGAACCCATTTACTTCTTCGTCGTTAAACCAACGCTGAATCCATTCAGCACCGATACCTGCAACTGCCACCTGCATGAAGTGGACGGCCTCATTAGAACCATCCCACGCATCTCCTTGACAAGAGAAACTTCCATCGGGGCCGGACAGCAAAGTATCGTAGGTTGATGGGTCAGCCTTGTAGGTAATGTAGGCGCAGTTTCTACCCTGCGCTCGTAGGTCAATCCACGGGAAGCCCTGCGAGCGGTAGAGAAGGCGTCGTGCAGTCAAGTTGTCCACACAACAAACCACGAGGTCGTAGCCAGCAAGTTGTCCCTCTGTCAAGATAGGAAACTTGTTCGGGCTAATCAAATGTCTGTTCTGCAAAGCCATGACCTTGAGAGAACCTACATCATCTTCGTTGAAGTTTTGATAGGTCAAATTCTTCGTTTCTACGGTGTCGGGGTCGCTAACGCTAATGTTGTAGAGGCCCGTCTTATCTAGAAGTGGCACAAGGAAACTCCCAATGCCGCCTGCTCCAATTATCAATATTGTTCTTTTCATATTTATTCCTCCTTCTTTTTCACATCGTCAAGGATGCGACGGAGAAAGCCCCGTTGTTTTTCATCACCGATGGTATTCGGTGTTTTTCTACATTCTAGGCAAAGGTCATGTTGGGTAAGTTTCAACTCTCCACATTCTTTGCATTTCTTCAATGTCGTAACTATAATTTTCATATCTATTCCTCTTGTTGTTTT
>JGI25132J35274_1000084_pt1 | contig 23626 bp, 24 predicted proteins | sample ETNvirenome_6_30_FD_35274 | JGI IMG/M metagenome (IMG submission 35274)
GCAGCGGCTTTTGCTGGTGGAGGTGATTTAATTAAAAGTTTAAAAGAAAAAAAGAATCTTAAAGATGCTGCTGTAACAGCTCAACAAGTTGAAACTGGAGCAAAAGTTAAAAAAGCAACTGAAGGTGTAGATTTTGTATTAAATACAGATGTAGGAAAAGCTACTAGCGATTTATCGTCTGCTTCTGGATTACCATCTGATATTTCTGTTGCTTCTGGATATGATAATATAGTAATGGATAAAACACTCGGTACTGAATCTTATAAAATTAGTGACACTTTAGCAGAATCAGCTGGGTTTGGTGGAGATGAAATATTTGGAAATAATTTAGCTTTAAGACAATCTCCTTCAAATATTCAAGTATCAAAAGTAACAAGTTCATTTACACCAATAACAGACCAAGCTGCTCCTTCAATTATGGATTCTTATTTTAAAGGATTAGCACAACAAAAATCTAAATCTATGCAACAAGGATTAATGTTTGCTGGTGCTTCTAGTTTATATGGATATAGACCCGAATTACAATCTTTAAGACAAATACAATTTGGAAATAAAATAAAACCTTACGGATAATAAATGGCTCATATACCCGGACATTCAAATTCTTATGGTGATTTAAGTAGAGGTAATTTTTATGATGGCCCTGAAATAAGGATGCCTGATTTTTCAGATGCTTTTTCTGGAATAGATGAAAAGTATCTTCAATTTGCTCCTACATATGATGATTATATGGAAAAATATATTGGAGCTGAGTATGATTTACAAGGTCAAGAATATGGCTTAGCAGGTGAAATATATCAAATGGCAGAAGATAGAGCTGTATTTGAAACAGATGAAAGAGATAGGCAAAGAGCTTCAGCAGCTGATACTTTATCATTATCATTAAGAGGAATGGGACAACAAATGGGTTCTACTCTTGCAGGCGCACAAGATTCTGCATATAATATATTTAGTCAAGCTGAGCAAGTAGCATCTGGTGGTTTAGGTGCAAGAACTAATCTTACAACAAGAGCAATGTCAAGTATTGAAGATAGCACACAAGCAAGTTTAATGGGTCAGGCAATGTCAGGAATACAAGCTAAATCTAATTATGAAGATGCATTAGCTAATTTATCTGGACAAGCATTCTCTTCTGCTCAAGCATTAGAACAAGCAGGTATATCTTATGACGCTGCTGGAATAGGTTATGAAAGAGCTGGTATAAAAAGAGACCAAAAAATGGAACAACTTGTTAAAGACTATGAAGATGAAATGTACGATTACTTATTAATGTTAGGTGAAAACTTTGATATATGGGGAACAGGCCCATCTACAGTTCCAAATCAACCTGATATATTAGATAGACCTGAGTACGACCCTAATGATGATGGTGCAGGAAATAATCAAAATTTAGGTGGTTTTAATAATACTGGAATGACTTACGAAGAGTTATTAGAATTATATGGCGGAGGTAATAAAACTATACCAACTGGTGGTGGTGGAGGTGGAACTACAATGCCGAGGACAGGCCCGTAATGGCATACGAAGGAATAAGCATACCAAAAATTTATGAGGCTCAAATGCCTCAACAATCTAGTGGTGGTGATATTGTTAGTAGATTACTACCTTCATTAGCTAGTGCTTATATAAGTGGAATGAGGCAAGAAGAAGCAAACCAACTTAGAGCAGATACAACATTATATTCATCTTTAGCAAAATCAGCAGCTAATTATAAAACATCAGAAGAAGTAAAAGGTGTTCTTGATAGACTTATTGAAGAAAGACAATCGGTAGCAGAAAGTGGAGATGCTGTTAGAGCAAGTTATTTAGATGCTAATATAGCAGCGGTGCAACCTTATTATAATACTCAACTTAAAAGAGAAGATGCTCAAAATTTAATTGATGCTGGTATAAAAGAATTTGAACAATTAGAAAATACTCCAGGCTACTCACAAGGTGCATTAAAATTATATGAAGAATGGGATAATACGTTAAGTGAATATGATGAATATTTTACACCTAGAATGATAAAAGATGTACAAGGTGCATATGATGAAATGAATTTAAGATTATCTGCATTATCTGTATTAGATGCACTTGACCAAGATGGTGTAGACGCAGAAGGTAAACCTATTAAATTAGATGGTATACAAATTAATGAAGATAGTTTTCCAAATGCTAAATCATTATTTCATGCAAAAGCAGCTAATGAATTATTAACTAGAGGATTAGCAACTCCTCAAGCAGATAAAAAATTAATTTCTCAAGGATTATCACAATTTGCTCAAATGCAAACTGATTTAGGTGTTGCAGATGCAATAGATTTAAAAACAAAAACTGCGTTAAATAAATCTGTAAAACAAAATATTTATGGAGCAGCTAAAGCTGTAGAAAGTAAATTTAATTATCCAGCAAAAGATATATTTAAAAAAGTATATCCAAAATCATTTCAAGATATGATGCTTACTAAAAACTTTGATGCAATATTTAGAGCAGGTGAAGTATTAGATGCACCTAGAATTAAACAAATTAGAAATGTTGCATTGCATGATTTAGGAAGGGTTTTAGAAGATACTTCTGGACTTGATGACAATGTAAAAGATTTATTAAATGAGTGGAGTAAAACAGGATATAGAAAAGATTCTCTTATACTTGATGAATTGTATGACAAGATTTCATATTGGAAACCAAACACTTCATTAGTTTCTTATAAAGATTATTTAGAAGAACTTAATTATCCGGGCCTTGGTGATACAGATAAAAACGTAAAAGATTTAGTATTTAGTTATTTAGGATTTTTAGATAACTTAGAAAAAGAAGAAAAAAGATTATCAGAAAATTGGGGAGATAGTTACTCACAATCTTCTAGTGAACAAGTTAGTAGTACTGGATTTAATTTTAATTTAAGTAATTTAAAATAATATTAAGTATAGTTACTCAGTAGTAAAATGGATATACGAGAGTAATGTCAGAACAAAGATACGACCCTTTACAATTTGCCGAATGGCTTAAAAGTGATACAACTCCTAATGGAGGAGCAGCTCTATGGGAAGCCTCAGCCCTATATGACTTTCAAGTAGACCCTAATACTAATGAAATATCTACTCAACAATTTAATCAAGAATATAGTAATTATTTACAAGAAGAAAGTTTTCCTGCGTTAAGAGAACGTATAGAAAACATTGTAAAAGTAGCACCTCAATTAAAAGATAAATCATTATTATATAAACCTGTTGATATTTGGGAAAGAGGATTTCAAGGAGCAGTAAAACCTCTTGAAAGACTTTTAGGTGGAGAAGGTTATGCTAGAGTAGGTGAAATGATAACAGATTTGTTTAGTCCATTATCTAAAGATACCTATGACGTTGATGAGTTTAAAGAACTTACAGATAGATTACAAACTTTTGCAAATGAAGGACAACAAAGACTTGATAATGGTCAAATTATAGAAGAAGATGACGCTAAACTTATACAAGATGTAACTTCTTATTTAGAAAATTTATCTGAAAATGCTGAAGAAATAAAATCTGGTGATAAAAAATATATAAAATTAAAAGAACCTATTCCATTTTATTATGATGAAGGTAATTATACTGGAATGGGAGAAAGAGTAGGAGCAGGAGTAAAAAGACAAAGAGAACCTAATTGGCTTGATTCTTTTATGGAAAAAAAGAATAGTTATTTTCATAAAACTGCAAATGATTTAGCAGAAAAATATCATGAAGAAAATATAAAAAATAATATCAGATACGCAGCGTATCAAAATTATTTAAAAGATAGACCTACAGAATACTTTAAAGATTTTAGACCTACAGAATTATGGATGGATACTGTTTTTGGATTAGTTCCTTCTATGGTAGGTTGGACTGTAGGTGGAGCAGTAACACTTGCTACTAAATCTCCTGCAGCAGGATATGCTGCGTCAATGGCAGTGCTTAATCCATTAGAAGCAACAGGTGAATATCAAGAAGCATATGATTATGTTTATAATAAATTTAAAGATAAAGAATTAGCAAAAGATATAGCATCAAAATCTACTGGTGCATATTTAGCAATTATGAATGTTACTGAAAGATTATCTGTTGGTAAGTTTATGAAAAATATAATGCCTACAGAAGCTCAAAGACTCACAAGGCGTTCTTTATTTAAAAATATGTATAAAAAAATAGCAGATGACAAAAGATTATATTATGGATATGAGGGATTTGAATCAGCATTAAGAGAAGGAACTCAAGAATATATTCAATATTTATCATCTGTTGCTATACAAAGTGGATATAAAGATGAAAATTTTTCTGATATATATGATAGACAAGCAGCTAAAGAAAGTTTTGTAGGAGGTGCATTACTAGGCGGAGGAATGGGAGCAGCTGGTATTGTTCTTAGTGGTAAAGAACGATTTAGTATGGAAGAAATGTTTGCAAATCTTAAAGATGAAGATGCTCCTAGAACTAAAAAAGGTAAACCAATTTATGAGGGTAGACCAATAGCTCCAGTTGTTGCTGAGCAAATAGAAGATAAGCCTACTACAAAAGCAGAACCTACACAAAAAGGATTAGTACAAGAAATAGTAACTGCTGGTCAATCTTTACAAGTTTCTGTAGATAGAGATGAAGTAACAGATGATAAATTAAAACAAACTATTAATGAATTAAAAGGATTCGGGCCTGGGAAAAAAGTAGAAAAGTTATCATATGTATTACAAAAAGGTGGTAATGATTTATTAAATAGTTTAGATAAATCTGATTTAGAAAATGTTAATAATACATTAAGAGCTGGTATAAAAAATATAAGTGGTCAATTAGCAGATGGATTAAAAGACAGAGAAAACTTAGCTAAAGATGTTGTTGATGGTAGAATTAAAATAGATTATCAAATAGGTAAAGGTGGAAAGATTTCACCTATTGGTAAAAAACCAACAATATCTATTACTGATAAACAAATTATAGATGACTTAGTTAAAACATATGAAAAAGATATTATAGAAGATGTAGGTAAAAAACCTAGTCAACCACAAATATCTAATTGGTTAAATAATAATTTAAATGTAAATATAGGTAAACAAGTACAGGCTCAAGCAGAAAAACAAGTAGGGGCAGTTCCTCAAGCAGGTCAACCTACTGATGCACAATTAGCAGCTGCGTTAGGTGCATTTGATGCTCCAAGTCCTTCTAAAAAACAACCTAAACCTATACCAAAGAAAAAGAAATCTACATCTACTAAAGCAGTAGAAAAACAATCAATTGAACAATTAAAGCAAACAGCTTCTCCTGTAGATACATTTAAAACAGGAACAAGATATGGTGTATTACAAAAAAATAATCCATACTCTGGTAAGTCTGGAAAATTAGTTAAACATGATAAGAAAAATAATAAAGTATTATTAGAGTTTGATGATGGGAAGAAATTTAGTTTTACTACAAAACAAGTAGCACCTATACAAGAAGATGCTCCAATAGATATTGATAAAGATATTAAACAAAACATAGATGATGTAGCTAAAAAAGATATTAAAAGTGAAGTTGATAAAATGTTTGCTGATGATAAAGAATTAGCAAGACAATCAGATATTGATAAAGAAGTAGATAAAGATTTTCTTGAGCAAGAAATATCTAGAAGAGTAGAAGAAGATGTAGCAGGAACTATGGGTGATGTTCCTCGTGATGTGTTAGAAAAAAATATAAGAAAAGAATTAGAAGGAAAAGAAAAACCTAAAAAGATAGATAAAAATAAAGCTAGAGCAGCTGCTGATAGAACAATGGCAAAGATAGAGCAAGTAGAAGGCGTAGATATAAAAAAAGTTGGTCTTCCAGTTAAAGGTGGTTTAGAAAGAATAGGTGATATAAAAGTTGCAGAAGATAAACAAGGTCAAGGGCTTGCATCAAATTGGGTAAATAGTTTAAAAATAAAAAGAAAAACTCAAGGTAGAGATACAATAGATATAATTGCTAAGCCAGGTTCAGAAGGGTTTTGGGAAAAACAAGGATTTCAAAGTCTTAATTTAGATGAATATGTTGAATTATATATGGATGAAAGTAAGGGAAGAGATGATTTTGTTTTTAATAAAGGTAAATTATTTTATGAAGAACTAACAGATAAAGATGGTAAACTTAAAAAAGTAGATGGTAAAACACCTACTCCTATGATATTTGATTTACGAAATGTTAGTTTACAAGATTTAATTGTTAATGCTCAACTTGGATTAAAAGATAAACCAATATCTGAGGTTGGTCAATCAATTAAAAAAGCAGAAGAAAAACCTGAAAAAATTAAAGAAGTAATATCTAATGCTGCTGATGAACTTAAAAAAGGATTAGAAGAATTAGGTAACATTACTCAAAAAGGAGCAGTTAGTCCTATGGGTGATTTATCTGATAAGGCTGCTTATAATAGAGCAAAACAACATTTTGAAAATTCATATGATTCATTAAAGAGTGCTTATAGAATTACATTAGAAGATTATGTACATGCTATGTTTAAAGCATTAAAGAAACTTCCAAAAGAAATAAGGCAAAAAATAAGAGACTTTTTAATGAAGTGGGCAAAGTCTAAAGACCCTGATATTCATACTAGAATTGCTAAGTATAATAGCACAATAGATATTGTAGACTTAATGGGTTTTGGCAATAGAAGAAGAATGAGAATATCCAGAGAGCTTATTGATTCTGGTACGATGGATAAAATATCAGATGCTGTAGATAATGAGAATGACATAAATAGTGACGATATAAGTAGAGAAGGATTAGATATAGCAGATGTGTCAGACCATGAAGAGATTGCAAACAATCTTACGTTTGAAGGTTATGATTTTAGAGGTGACCAATTCTTTAAATTTTTAGAAACATCAGATTCTAAAGGATGGTTAGATAGAAAACAAGTTGCTAAACTTATGGAAGCAGCTTTAACTGGTGATAAAGAAATATTATTAGAGCATTTAGAAAGTAAATACAATTACGTTCCGCAAACAATACAAGAACAAAATTTAGTACAAAGTTTTTTTATTAAGAACCAACCTATTAATAGAACAAATGGATATGAAAAACCTGCTTGGTGGTGGACTAATATTGATTATGATGGCAATATAATTAAGAATAAAAAGAATAAAAATTTAATACCTAAAATTGGTGGTTCTCCTAGATTTGGTAAAGATATTAGACGTAATACAGATTTACCAAGAACATATAATATGTCGTTTGTTGATTGGGCATTACAACAAAATGAATATGATGGTGATGAAATAAAAATATCTAGAATATATTTAAAAGATTTAGTTAATCTATGGGTAGGTAAAAAAGATAAGAATGGTTCTAAGTATTTTGGTAAACCTGAGTTTAGTGATTTAACACTTAACAAAAAATCTCTTGTAAATGTTTGGGATAATATATTTGCTAACTCTAGTAGAAAAGACGATGCTGGTAATCCAGTAATAAGAACTGTTGCAGAAATTAAAGGTGGTGGTAACAATCCATCATTTATAGTTGCTAGAATACCTCAAAGTATTATTGAAATGACACAAAGTACGGAACAAATGCAAAAGTATTGGCAACAAGAAATAACTCGTGGCAATATGACAATTGATATGGCTAAAGAATTTATAGCATCTGTTGAAGAATTAAATACTGCNGGTACAAATAAATATATATTTGCTCAACATATTACTCAACATGAACTTATGAAACGTAGNCATGGTGCTAAGTATTTAATGAGAACGCCTGATATTTTACATCATATGAAACGAGCATCATTACCATATGGTGAAGGCATAGTACCTTTAGGATTAGGTGATAACACAATAAAAATTATTGACCAAACAAAAGTAAGTATTGTAAATGAAGAAGGAACAAAAGTTCCAATGACAGACTACATCGCAGGTCTAGAAGGTTTAAGTAGAAGTGATGGTGCTACTATTACGGATACAGATACATTAGATACAATGGCAAAAATAGCAGGTCGTGAACAATTAAACAATGGATTACCTATGAGAGAGGTAAAAACTATTATGTGGTATAGTAGTTTAAATAATAAGTTTGCTAAAGATAATTATCCTGCTGTAGAATATGATGGTAAACCTAATTGGGAAGGTGAGCATTATGTATCTATTAAACACAATGAGTTTGTAGCAGAAGGTGGTTATAAGTTTGTAGATGAAGATAATAATATAATTGCATATACTGTTGAAGAAGGTAATAAAATTAGAATATACGATAATGATGGTAATCGTATTAATAGACTTCTTACATTAGACGAAGCAAAAGAACCAGATGGAGGTTCTGGTAGTTTTAAGTTAGATGGTAGAGTTGCTACAGATGTATTAACATTACCTGAAGAATCTACACGAATAGTAAAAGTGCCGGGCCATAAAGGTAAGTCTAGTTCTGCTTTTCCAATGACTTGGTTAAGTAAATTATATCATCCTGATTTTGATAAGTTAAGAACTCAAATAGAAAATAAATTAATAGAAACTGCTAGAGCAAATGTAAGAGCAATGTTTGATGCTAGAAAAGACCCTGAGATTATGGCATCTTTATTTGGTCAATTAAAATCTAATAATGTTTCTTTTCCTAATGAGATAGAAAAACTAATAGAACCTATACAAGGTGAAATGTTACAAGATGGATATAACTTGCCACACATATCATCAGGCGTTCTAGAACCTATTAAAAACAAGTTAATTCGTGAAAATGCATATAAAGGTAGAAGAACAGGATTTGGAAACTATGCTACAATAAAACCAGATTATGATGGTACAAAAGTATCAGAAGAAAATGGTATTGCTATAAGTGAAGACGATGCAACTATGGTAAACTTTGTAAAACAAAAATTAAATCTAGACCCTAGTTTACGAGGTGCAGAATTGCAAAATGCATTTAAAGAAGCAATACTTAATATGAATAACAAAGGTAAAGGCGTTTATATATTATTAGGTAGGATGCCAGTTTATGCAGTTACTGGTGTTACATTAGGCAAGATTACAAACATAGTACCTTCTGGACAAGGCAATGTTGTATTTATACATCCTGAACTTGTTTCAGGAGCTTTACAAGCAGATGCAGATGGCGACGCTGCTACAATGCAGATAATGTATTTTGGAGATAGGTTTCAAGATGAGTCTGTTATTAATGCTATGTTAGATGCTAAAAAAGCATTTGATAAACGAGGTGGGTTTGCTAGGGTAGAATACTTTAAAAAAGGTAAAAGAGATTTTCCAGCAACATCAAAGAAAAGTATATATCAAGCATCTTCTATGATTGGTAATGGACTTGCTTCTCAAGGTATACTTACAAATGCTATAAACTTTTTTGAAGATATGCATTTTAAAGATGTAAAAATGAAAATAGGTAAACAAACTATTGTTACTCGTGACCCAGAAGAAGGCAAAGTTATAATGGATTATGCTCCGTTACGAGAAGATATTACACAAGAAATGCTAGATGATGCACAAATGGGTACTATTGTAAATAAACAAGGTAAGCCTTGGAAGAGTGGTGAAAAGTATCTTATGACAACGCCACTAAATCAATTAAAAATATTATTACAAGCATCTGTTGACCATGCAAAAGAATTATTATTATATGATTGGGGATATGATGGATATGATTTTATTATACCTAAGATGTTTGTACAAGATAATGGTTCTCCTATCGGAATAAAACAAAGTAGGACAATATCAAGAGTTCTTCGTAAATTGCTTTCTTATGGTAATATAAGATATGGAAGAGACATGGACACTAGACAAACAAAAGGCATAGCATCTATGTTTGCTGATAGTGAAAGTATGTATGAGTTAGCACAATTAAATGGTAAAGAAAGAGGAAAGGTTATAGCAGACCTAGCAAATAGTAGAAGAAATAGATTTAATAAGGGAACAAGAAAAAGTAAACTTGCTAAATCTACCTTACCTATAAGTGAAATTGTATTTAATGATAAAATGACATCTATAGAAAAACTTATAGCAACACCTCACGAAGAAATGGTAAGATATAGAAAAGAAAATCCTAATGATATTGTAGTTGAACATCCGTGGGGATATGGTACACATCAAATTGTAAATGGATTATCTAAAACTCAATCAGACTTATATGCTATACAAGTAAAAGAACAAAGATTTTATCCAGAAACTGGTTGGAAAGCTAGAAAAAAAGAAGCAAGGCGATGGATTAATCAAGCAGGTACAGAGTTTTATAGGATACACGCAAGAGCAGTAGTATATAAAAATGCAACAGAAAAAAGTTTAAACTCTGCTAGTTATCCTTATGCAGATGAAATGTTAGATTTTATAAATAAATGGTACAATGAAGGCGACAAGAAAAAAGGAATAAAAGCATTTAAAGACTTGACAAAAGAACAACAAGCATATACTACTCTTAGATTTTTAAGAGGCATTAGGGTACAAGAAAAACAAATACTAAAAGGTGTTGAAAAACAAAGTCAAGCAATAGTAAAAAATATACTTGCTACAAAAGAAAAGATAGAACAAGTAGAATCAGAAAAAGCAAAAGAATTTTTAACAAATAAATTAAATACATTACGAAATAAATTAGATAAAATTACAACAAAAACTTTTGTACAAAAGCAACCTAGAGTAAGAGATGTTGAAAAGATATTGCCTATGCAATTAATGGATTCAGATGTCTGGACAACCTATGCTAATCTTGCCGGGCCTAATATAAGAGAGGCAATTAATCAACCAATGCCATTAAAAATGAGAAAAAAGTATGAAGATTATCTTCTAAAGGATTGTCCATGAGAGGTAAAGTAAATTGCGACTTAAAAAAATTATATCTTGAATTAGACCAAGAGCAAAGAAATTTAGTTTATGAATCATTAGAGTCAGGTATTGATGAACTTATTGGAAAACCTAATACTGATGAAATTGAAAGACTTCAAGAAAAACTTAAAGGAGTTGTACCTAATAGAAAAGAATTGCAAGGTGATTTAAAAAGAGAAAAAGCAAGACACGATGAACATAAAATAATATCTAAATATTTAAAAGATACAAGTCATTTTATATTTAAAGAACAAGAAATAACAACTACTCCACAAAATTTTATAGACAATAGATTAAATCAAATACAAGGATTTTTTCAAGATGCATTTAATGAAGGAGTTTATGCTAAAGGTAAAGGTGTAGATTATGGAGGATTAAATGATAAAGATGTTTGGGATGCAGGTAAAATAAGAGCAGTAAGAAGAAGAATAGAAGATTCTCATAATAAATATTTTAAACGTAAAGGAAAAGATAAATTAACTAGTGTAGAAAACACTTTAATGGCTCCATTGCAAATGGTAGCAGATTTAGACCAAAGTGGAGCAGCTCGTAAACTTATACAATTGAGTCAACAAATGTTAGATTCATTTTTGCAAGAAGGATATAAGTGGAAAGAACCTGTAATTGAAAGAGGATTAAAAGGAAAAACAACTTTAAATCTAGAATCAATTGATAGACAAATATCATCAGCTGCAAATAAAGGAAGTATAGAAGGACAAGATTTATCTGGATGGCAAAAAACTGAAATTGCTAGTAGATTATTTGAAGAATTAATACACACAGAAGTAAGAAATATTATACCAAAAGATATACCTACTAATCCTAAAAAATTTCAAGCATGGAGAAATTCTTATATAGGTAAAAAGTTTTTTGAATTACAAAAACAACCTTCAGAAAGACATGAGATGGGAGCAGATGGTGGAGAATATATTTTAATACCACTGCACGTAGACAAAGAGGGTGTAAAGTATTTAGATAAACAAAGAAAATTAGATATAAAAGAAGGTAAATATTCTAAAGAAACAAATCCAATGCAAAATAAACTTGAAAATGCATATTTAGCATATAGAATACCATCTAATTTTAATTCATTTTTATCTACAATACGTTCTAAAAAAAATATAACAAAAGAAAAATTAGAAAAAGAATTAGAATCTAATAAAGTAGAAGAGGGATTTTATACTGCTCAAGAAGATAGAGTATATCCTTATGATTTAATTAAAGGTACTAATAAACCTAAAAAGAAATACGCTGCTTTTACAAGAGGTGTAAATTTTAGAGGACAGTTTGTATATCAACCACCTAATGAATGGATGCCGGGTATATGGAAAGCATTAGAAGCCCAAAGACAATGGAGTGAATTATTTTTTAAATCAGTAATAGAAGATAGACATGAAGATGTAATAAATAGATATAGTGAAGTAAGAAATAAAGTCATTGAACAACTAACATCAGCTGGATATAATTCAGAAGAAATAGATATGATATTATTTAAAGTAGAAATGGCAGGTATACAAGATAATTATTGGGAAGATGCGCAAGGTAATTTATTATCTTCAAATAGTTTAGCAAGAAAAGTAAGTAGATTTAGTTATGGTTTTATAAAATTTCAACCTGAAGTAAATGATAGAATGATGAGAGAAGCTATTGAGGGAGTAGAAGATAGAATTGAAGAATTAGAATCTACGTTAGCAAATTTTGAATATACAAGAGATGATGATGAATCTAGTGCATCTGATAAATATGAAGCAGAAGAACAAATACAAATAGGTCAAGAAAAATTAAAAGAACTTAAAGAAGCCTTAAATGCATTTAATACTAAATTATTTTCTGACCCATCTGTAGAATCAGAAAGACAAAATATATTAATGGCAGATAAAATATTATCTACTAAACATAGGTCTTTATATACAGATAATACACAAAGAATTAAAGATAGAAGCATATGGAGAGATTATGTTGACCAAACATATAGAGCTATATATGCTAGTGAATTAAAAATACAAGCATTTGAAACTATATTAGCATTACAAGATAATCCATCTTTAGTTAGATATTTAGTTAATGAAGTAAGAAATGCAACAGGAGAACAATTTACTGAATCTGGATTTTTAGGTTTTGATTATTCTGATGAACGTATAGCAGAATTATTACCTGGCGTTACAGACCCTAAACAAATAAAATCAACTGGTTTATTTATGAGAAGTTTAAAAACTGGATTTAACTTAGGATTCAACACAGGTTTTACAAATAACTTTCAAAGAATAAATTCAATATTAAATTATGGTCTTGAACCGTGGCAACAATCTGTAAGAGCAGTTGATAAAGGAGATGAACATTTTAGCGCAGAAGAAATATTATCACAAGTAAGAGAAACTGGAGTTCTTGAGCCTGGAAATGCTATGATAGATATGTTAGCAATTGGAATGTCAGGGTCAGAATCTAATTACAAAGAAGCAATATTACCATTAAGAGATATGGCTGCTTTATGGAAAAACACTACTTTAAATGGATGGCTTTCTAGTAGTAGTGGTTGGGATAAAATATTAGCAAGAGCATCTGAAAGGTCTGAGCAAGAAAAAATAAAAGTAGAAGAACTTATAAGAATTAAAACATTGCTTTGGGAATTTATGCATAATAACAAAGCAGATAAAAAATATCTTAAAAAATTATTAAATGATATGAAATTAGGTTTAAGACAAGATTATGCAAATAGATTAGTTCAATGGAGAATATCTTGGTTTCCTGCTGGAATGTCAGGTTCTTCAATGTTTACTTTAAAAGGCGGTGAAGAAAGAATGAGATTGGAAACTGCTTATATGGGATTAAGAAAAGCATATGACATGGGTCTTATTGATATACCTCAAGGTAGATGGAAATATACAGATAGTCCAGAAGCAGTGCAAATGGCAAGATTATATGTGTATTCTAATATGTTTGGTATGAACTCTCCTCATTTAGCTAAAGCATTTAGAGGAGCATTTGGTGGGTTGTTTTGGCAATGGAAACAATTTGATTGGTTTCAAACTCAAGATGAATATAGAATATTAAGAAATGCTGTTTTATCTACTAACAGTAAATATCCTATGATAGGTGGGTTAACTCTTCCAACTAGAATGATGATGCAAATAATGAAAAAATCTGCAAGAGGTGCAGGAAAAGTATTAAATATAGATACACCATCTATATCTAAAAAAACAGATGATAAAATGGTAGATGCTTTTACTAATTTATTTTTAACTAGAGGCGTTGCAGGATTAATTGCAACATTTATGTATTATAGTAGTGATATATATGGAGCATTACGAGCAATTCAAAAACTTGGTAACGTAGTTGGTGCAAGAAACCCTATGAATCAAAGAGCATTATTTGGATTAGCATCTCCATTATTATCAAGAAGTATTCATGCTGGTATGTTTGCTTTATTAGCTATGAATTTATTACCATTCGGAGCAGATGAAGATGATGTTCTGGAAGATATTGTAAGAGACTATGCACCTGCTTTTATATTTACAATGTTTTTATTGATAATGGATTTTGAAGAAAATTTTAAACGAGGAATAAAAACTTGGTTACCTCCAGGCGCAAAAGAAGTATTAACTTCTGATGAGTTTATGGATTTTTATAACGAAACTTTTTAAAAAAAAAGGCAGACACCAAAACTTCGACTTGAATTGATGCCTGCCCGTTACCCATAACAGAAGGTAATTATCTAAGTAATCTTATTATCTTTTCTAATGCTACTCTCATTTCTTCCATTAGTTCTGATATATCATTGATTACATCTTTTATATTTTCTTTTTGTCTATCTTTAATCATGGTTTAACTCCTGGCCCAAATTGGAAATAAACTTTCCATATTCCTATTTTTAATAATTGATTATATTCAGCAAAGTTTAAACTAAACCAAAGTAATCCTCCAAAAAATTGAAAGTTATAATGATATTGCATAGCAAATGCTTTTAATGAATACATATTTATATTAAGCAAGTATGGTATATCAAGATAAAATATATCAGTTTTTTCTATTAAACTTTCATCCATTTTATTTCCTTTCTAATTGTTTTAAATATTGACCTACATTCATATCACCTATTCGTTCTGACATATATCCATAAATAGATATTAATATTGCATCTGATGTGTTTAATGTAACTCTTTTGTTTTTTAATTCAGCAAATTGTTTATCAACAACTTTTTGTGCCATTTGTTTTAATTCGTTTTTACGTTCTTTTTTATCTTTTGATAACCCTAATGACTTCATCCATACTTGTGGAGCAACAAGTTTATAATCTATCTGCATACCTAGTAGCAATCCTTTCCAAACTCCATAGTTAGTACCGAATTTAAATGCACTGCTACGACCATCTGTAGGGAAAGCGTGTACTTGCTCAAGATATGCTAATGGTATGCCTTTATAGTTACCTAATATTTCATACATTATATAATACAAGTCTTGTTGAGTTGTTGGATACTTATGAAACTCTGTAATTACTCCATCTACTGATACTGCTAATCCACCACCTTTGCCGGGGTCTATACCTATAATTACTTTTTGCATTAAAAATCCTTTCTTTCTGTGTATTTGTGTCGAGTTGTATATTTTTTCTTTTTATAGTAATGATTCCTATTTACATAAGGTTTATATTTATTACCAATAATTTCACCATCAAACACTTCTATTATTTTATCTGTCATTTCATCACCAGTTTTATTACCTATTGTAGCATTATTATTGTAATGCTTACATCCTTTAGAAAATGTTTCTTTTGGTATTATTCTTGGGCTGTTACCTTGAACAAGTTTGAACCAATAACACATATTGTCATGCTCAAAGTAACAACCATTACAACTCTTACGCAATGTTAATCATTTACTTGTGGTTCATCTCCTACTGCCATATCTTTATTAGTATAAAATGAACACCGATTACCATTGAACCCAACAGGATAAGTACCTACTCTACCATANCTACTTTTAGATATAATAATTTCACTACCATATCTATTGTATCTTTCATGGTCAAAGTTATAACCATAAAATACAAATACAGCAGACTCTGCAGTCTGTTCGATAACACCACTTTCTGCGTAGTCACTCATTCTAGGTCTAGGGTCTAGTCTTTTCTCGATTTCACGATTTAATTGACTAACAAGTATTGCACTACAATTTTCAGACTTACATATCCATTTATATTCTTGCATAATCTTTTCTATCTCGAATCGTCTACCCTCTTGTACTCCTTCTACTTGTATCAATTGAATATAGTCATCAACAATAACATCAGGTTTATGCTTTGATATTTCTCTCATTGCTTCATCTAATGTTCTTATGTTCTCATACATTATAAGATTGCTATACTTATCTTTTATCTTTTCAACTGTGTCTTCAAACTCTACTTCGTTATTTTCTCCTACTGCGTTTTGTCTGATATTAGCATATAAAAGATTAGGACTTTCCATAACAACAAACTTCTTTAACATTTCTGTATTAGACATTTCTCGATTAAACATCATAACCCTATATCCTTGTTCAATCAATCCTTTAATAATGTTTGTTACCAAAGTAGTCTTACCATGTCCGGGCCTACCACCTACAACAGTAATTTCTTTACGAGTCATACCTCCTGCTGAAAAGTCTAGATATGGTTTATTAAATGGTATAATATTTACACCTTCTTTAATATTTGCTTTCATATCATCAACTAAATCAGAAATATCTGTTTTCTTAGATGGTTGTACCTCTTTTAGTTCATGTATTAATCGAGTATGTTTTTCTAATATGTTNCCAACTTCTTTGTAGTCTTCATAACTTGCATCCATTAACTTTCTTGCACTAATAGCAGTTTCTCTTTGTATATANTTTTCCCATACTATTCTTGCGTATTCAGTTACATTAGCGGTAGTTGGAATATCCATTAGTCCACTCAAATAATAACTATCTGTTTCTCCTGTCATGTCTTTTATTTTATCTGATAATGTAATTAGGTCTATTTCTATATTATTTTTATAAAGATACTTTATTGCTTTCCATATTTGTTTATTTTTGCTTGAGTAAAATGCATTATCATTTCTTATCCATGCCATTGTTATTTCTGTTTCTTTATCTCCACCAATTAATGTACATCCTAATAATGCTTTTTCTGTTTCTTCTGAGTTTGGTAAAACTTTTAACCCTTTATTTTCTTCACTCATATTACCTCCTTTGTTTCAAACATATTGTATTGTGTAGATGCTTCATAGTTTGTTATTACATATTCCTTTCTTTGCTTATTTCTATGTTCATCTGTTGCTCCTGCATATACAATACTAATTGTTTGTATGTTATAGTCTTTATATAATTCAGCAACTTCTTCTCTGTAATCATAACTAATCATAAACTCAGCTCCACCTTTATGTATTTTATCTACAGATTCTTTCATTCTATGATGGTCATCAAGATTAAAAGTATTCATATAATAATCTCTTTTCTGTTCTGCTTTTTCTGTAGCAATATAATATGGTGGGTCTAAATACCAGAAGTCACCTTTTCTTGGTTTGTATCTATCTACTAACTCTGCAAAATCAAGGTTTTCTATTGTTGCACCTCCTATAAATTTCCTTGAATATTTAAGTTCATTAGCAAAGTCTTTATTTAAGTCCTTATTCATAGCAAATGGTGTATGTATTAATTTGTTAAAACTATATCTTACAGAGTAAAAGTATTTAGCAGCTTGATATGGGTCAGGAATATCAAAATATTTCTCTTCTTTTATCTCATCTCTATAATTTACAAATAATTCACGACTTTTGGGAATCCAAAATAAATAATTTGTAAGTTCATCATATTTTTCTAAGACACAAGTATAAAGATTAACAATATTCCTATCTATATCATTTAATACATTCCATTGCGCTTTGCTCTTTCTAAAGAACATTGACAAACCTCCAGAAAATACTTCAAAATATCGTTGATGAGGGGGGATAAGAGGAATCAATCTTTTACTCATCGTGTATTTCCCCCCATAATATGGAAGTATAATTGGACATTCGTACCAATCTAAACTAGGCATTAGCTATGTGTACCTTTGCCATCTTGCAAATCTTAGCATAGATTCTTGCTTCTAGTTTATGTGTAGCTTCTGCTTTTCTATCCATTCCATGAGTTGCTACATTAGTTGCTACATTTAACAAATCCCATAAGTTATTAGGATTTTCTGCAACTAATAGATTAGTAATATACTCTGATGATTGTAATGGAAACATCTTTAGTATATCCAATATATGTGATTGCTGTACTTTAGTACCATGAATAACAGGAAACTCATCTTTCATAATTCGTTTTGTTTTCTTGATAGTTTCTTCAATTACACCTTCAATATCTTGCAATTCCATATTTTGTATAATATGTTTATTTCTGTATTTATCAGCAACAACACCAATTACTAATCCATTTGTACATACTAGTCTAAATGCTCCTGCTATAATGTTTAATCCAACAGTTCCATCATAACTATTTTGCCAGACTATCTCTGGTGTACATATATCTCCATTGCTAATAGTAATTTTATGTTTACTAAATTCATACTTTACTAAACTTCTTGCTCCTCTACCAAAAGTTTGCACTTCTTTTATTGTACCACCTTCTTTACTAATTATATTGTCAGACTTTTCTAAGATTGTAGAGTTATTAATAAGTTTATAATTATCTGTCATGCAAGATAAGACATCTCCAGTATCTTCTCTTACAATAAACTTATATCCTGTTTTGTCTACATGGTCTAATTGACCTTTGCTATCTACCATACAAGCTGGTACTTCTTTAACAGGAAACATTATGTCTTGTATATTTGATTTCATTATTCTCCTCCTTCAAGGTGTGGGTTTGTTTTATAACAATATTTACATCCGCAATCATCACATACTACGCAATACGGATTATCATTTTCTTCTGTTACTTCTCTTCTCATTTTATATCCTCTATTTTATTATTGGTGGTGTAGAGCCTATCAACTTTCTTTCGTTTGCTGACATTCTCTCTTTGTTTTTATCTCTAGACAATATAATTGCTTTAAGATATGGATAACCTTTACCTTTTAAGTAATGTTTACCNTTGTAATATTCATCTAATCCCCATAGCAATGTCTGATTATTAANATCTTTCATTGCATATAAAAAGAAATAATATTTATCTCTTCCAGAATCAGAAGGAACATTTACTCTAACTAATTGAGCAATAGTTCTTAATTGTGTTTTTGTTTTTAAGTCTCTATCTTTCAATAACTCATTAATTTTTTTAGAGTAATTTTGTTTTTTAAAATAATTAAATCCACATCTTGGGCATTCCCAAGCTCTGCTTTCTCCTTTCATTCTTCTCCTTTCTTAAATCCTTTATTTTTACTTAATTTTCTATCATTATAAATCCACCATCCATTACCATTTTCTCTCAACATATTATTTTTATCTTTTATATATTGAGAGTCTTCTATTGATTTATATGTCCATTTATTTTTTGTATTCAATCTAATACCTCCACTTCAGATTCAGGTGCCCATCTTCTATCTCCATAGTAAAATGCATCATTGCTAAAAGAATCTTTATATTTAGTTGCAATCACCATAACAGAACTATCTGTTTTTTTATAAACAACTGCTTCGCTATTACCACACTTAACAAGTCTGCCAACAGGAACATCTTTTAGAAATTTGCGGCCCGGAGAACATTTTAATTTAACTCCTTGTTTTAATGCTTTATCTGCTAATTTTTTATTATCTTTTAGTTTTTTTTTATATAGTTTATCTTGCTCCGAAATTTTTCTCCTCATATGATTCCTCCTTTTTAGTTAAATCATTTTTTATTTTTACTATATCCTTTCTAATATTATCAAATCTTTTTGAAGTTTCCATAAGGCTAAATGTTTCTGCTGAGTCTTTTGCAATTACAAGTGCTAATATTAAATTTTGTAATTCATCTTTAGTAAATCTAATTTCTGCTGTTGGGACTTTTAACCATTCTTCTTTTGTACTCATTTTTTATAATACCTTTGTCCTTTCTTATATTTAAGTTTTAATTGATTCATTCTTATATATCCAGCATCACCTTCTTTTATATTGCCATTGTCAACAAGTTTTTGATATATCTCTATCATTGCTTCTATAGATATACTATTATTATTTATACTTTCCATTTTTTCTCCTTATCTGGTGTAGTTTGGTACTTTGTATGTGCAAGAGGAGGGAGGGTGACCATAAATAATAGATAAGAAGAGAAGAGGATTTTAAAGCCACCCTCTCCCCTAATTTATCTATTAATACATATATGTTCAAATAGTTTATACTATTAATCCCAAAACTTTTAAGTTTCTCTCTTTTATATTTCTCTGTGTTACAATCTTTTTTGATTTAAGTTTATAACTACCATATTTTACACCAAATTTATTAGTAACCATAGTTGTTATTAACTCTCTACCTTCCATATATTCTTTTTCTTGATGTTTTATACTATGTATAATAGCAGCTAACCTAAAACAACCAAACATTTCTAATGCTTGTATTGGTGTAATGCTGTTTCCATCATCTAACCATTTCATTATTTTTGATTTTTGACTTTCTTGTCTCATTCTTCCTCCTCTGTTATAAATAAATTAGTTTGTTGGTCTGATTTTGCATATCCATACCAGTAGTATGGTAAATCATGTGGTTCTGTCCAACCATATTGTTTATAAAACTCAGGTTTTTTCCTAAGTAAATTACTACGATGTGTTGCGTGTAATCTTTTATTACCTAACCATACTGGCATTTTAAATAAAGGATTTACNACTTCTAATAGCATATCTTTATGATAGTTTTGACCTATTCTTTCTGCCCATATAATAACAGAATTATTATAATAATATTTTAAAGCATCTATATTATTTTCCCAGAGTTTAAAACATGGATGATGTTGCCATCCTCTGTCTGTAGTTATAGATGTAATTAATTCTAATGCTTCTGTTCTTTGGTTTTTAAGTCTAGCATTATCTAATGCTTTTAATGATTCTTTAATATCTTCATAGGGTAAAAATGTTTGCATTATGGCCTCTCTTCTAATTGTATTAATTTAGCAGCAATATAAACCATTCCATCGAGAATTTCTTCTAATGCTTCTTTGTGCCAATCTCTACCATCATGTGGATTTAAATCTCCTCCGTATTCTTTTTTACCTTTATCTAGTTTATCTTTTATTCTTAATAATATTAAATCATTATATTTTATTTTTTCCATTTACTCCTCCTCAACTGAGGAGCCTCCTACTATCCATTATAATGCGAGGAGATGCAATTCACCACTACAAAAACCTCTATTATAACTTCATACTTCGGTCAGCCCCTCAGTATATTATTATTGTTTATTTAGAACGGCACATCTCCATCTAATTCATCTGCTTTTACCTCAACACCTTCGGGCCATGGATTAATATTCTTGACCTTAAATGCTGTTCTTTTTTCTTGCTGTTCAGGTGGAAGATGCTTTGTATCCGATGTTATATATTCTTCTCTTTGTAAGTCTATAATAACAGGTTTACCTACAACATCACTTTCCTCTATTAAAACAAGTTTCTTTACTTTCTTGTCTCCTAGCATCTGTTCTTCTACTTTAATACCAAGTTGCTCTAACAACCTAAAGTATCTACCATTTTTAGAACTAGATTCACTACTTGTAAAGATAAACCAACCACTATCATACTTGGTTTCTCCTACTAAATGAGAACAATCAGTTGTAACTTGTTCACCATCAGAATCAACAACAGGTAATCTATTGCCTTGTTCATCTAACTTATATTTATAACCATCCATCTCATATACAAGTTGTTGTAAGTCGGCAGCTTCATCTGCTATCTTATATGTCATATTAACAATGATAGCTTCACCTGCTTTTGTCATCATTTCCTTAGTTGATAAACCAGAAATATGAGCAGGGTATTGTCCCTCCTCTGTTGGTTTCCATCTTGATGTTTCATCAAATACTGCGTTTATTTCCTTTGCCATTATNCTGTTTTCCTTTCAGTTGTGTATTTTGTTATTAGTGTGTTTATTTTCTCAGTTAACTCAGTTTGCTTTTTGCTAGGTTTTGTGTTTTTACCTCCTCTAAAATATAAAGTTGGTATAACCCACTTTCCATCAGCAGTCTTTAAGAATCGCTTTGGTGCAACATTTCTTTTGCTAACACCTCCACTTTTCTCAAGAGCTTTTGTTGCTTTTGCAGAAAGCACTCCTGCTTTTTTTAACTTCTCTATGTCTGCTTTTTTTTGCATACTTACTCCTTATCTTTTTTTTCTAATGTAAATGTGTGAAATGATGGATTAATTGTTAGTTGTTTATTTGCTTTTGTTTCAAATACTAACATTTTTTTACCATTAAACAATTTTACTCCTTTGTATTTAACACCATTAAATGTAGTACCATCATTAACACCGACAATATATTCATCATCTTTGTTAAGTATAGCATCATCATATGATATATCAACTCTGCGCATTTGCTACCCTTTCTAGTTTTGCTAATGAAGAATTATAATTACCACCATATATATCTCCGTCTTCAATAAAAGAAAGTATTTGCTCATACTTTTCTGTACTTATCTTTTTAGCAACATCTAATATTGTTTTCTTTTGTTCTTCTGATAGTTTTGTTTCTTCAACTTGATTTTTGTAAACATCATCTGCAATATTCATATACATATTAAATGCTTTTTTAATTGCATCTGTGTTCGCTGCTTTAACATCATTACCAATATCAACAAATTCGTTTGTACCTCTTTTCTTCTGTATTCTATGAGCAGCTGTAACATCTCCTGTTCTCCATATACCCTCATCATACCATTTTAGTCTACCATGTACAACAAATGCTTCACTACCTAAAACTTCTTTACCCACAATTTCCCAACTCCAGCCTGGAAATTCTTTATCTGCAACAGAACGCATGTAATCATATTCTACATACTCCATACCCTGTTTTTTCTTAATATATGGTTTAGGTGTTTTTATTCTTGATACTTTTTTATGTTTATCAGTTATCATTAATCTAATACCATTAATAACTTCTAAGTTATCTACAGATGCTATCATTGGTATATCTTGTTTTTCACTCATTATGCTCTCCTTTTTCTAGGTTGTCTAGGTTTTCTTTCCTTTCTTTGTGCCAATGTACTTGGACAAATGTTTTCATATGGGCAATATCTACATTCCCAATCTTCAAATGGTACTCCATATTCTATTCCTGGCTCAAGATAATCAACAAACTTTTCTTCATATTCTTGAAACAATTCATTGAGTTCTGTCCAATAGTCAAATGCTTTATCTATCCATTCTGGATGTACTATTTGCTCTCTAATCATACTTGTATTTTTATTATACCAAAATAAATACAATTCTGTTTTAGATGGATTAACTTGCGATTGCATTGCTANACCATATGTACCTAATTGTAGTTTATAATTCTGATTAGCATTTTCTTGTCTGTTTTCTTTTCTGCCAAAATGTTTACTCCATGTAAATGCAGCTGCTGTCTTGACATCGTATATTTCTAATACTTCAGTTTCTGCATTGTATATTGCAATATCTAATGTACCAATTACATTTAACTCTGGTATTTGAACTTTATGCTCTGAAAATATAGATAGTTTATTATCCATTATTTCTTTTGAATTAGTTTTCATGTAATGATGCATTGCATTTTCTACATCAGAGTGTACAATTGTGCCAAGTCTTAATACTCTTAATGACCTATCATCTATTGGTGATGTTTCATATTCGTAATAAGAATACATTTGTTTTCTAAAACAAGAACCAGTTGCAGATGCATGAAACCCAGCAACCTTACCTCTTGATTTATTATTTTCGTCTTGCTCATGTTTGAGAAAATC
>JGI25132J35274_1000085_pt1 | contig 23461 bp, 30 predicted proteins | sample ETNvirenome_6_30_FD_35274 | JGI IMG/M metagenome (IMG submission 35274)
GCTCTAATCATGTTGAGCTGATAATTATACATATTAATCAAACTCTGTATCTTGGCATTTGAGCCACTGCTAGTAAGCTCTTGAATAGGCACTCTAGCATTGTTGAAATCTCCGTCCTCAGTGTAACTTCTCCCTATAACACTACCTGTTTGGAAATACATAGACAATGCTTCTGATGGATTGTATGAAGCTCCATTACCTAAATCTACACTATTCAATCCATCTGCGTCAATAAACACACCATCTGGAATCATTTTAGCAACTACTTGCTGTAATTTTAAATGAGTAAGTTGTATTTGGTCTGCAAAAGGTATCATTCTTTTAACCAAAGAATCTATGTTGCCTTTAGACATTTTAATAGAAGAAACAATATAAGGAGGTATAGTTCTTTGAAATGAAGAATTAGGTCTAACCATATTCTGCATAAGCTCCCATTTTAGTAAATGATTTGTGCCCATTACTAGAACACCCTCATACCAAACATCTATTCTTCTTGATACTTTTTTAAATCTTTCCTGTTCTCCTTCTGGAGGGTTAAAGGAACCATCCTTTTTTAGCGCTTTCTTTCCGCCATTTGAAGTATCTTTAACCTTGTATACTATTTCCTTGTCTGTTTTATAACAAAAATAAAGTAAGGATACATTTGCCTTATCAAGGCCGCTTTGGCTTTGCAAATTTTGTGTGCTTCTATAACCATCGAATCTACTAGCAAGCTTAGATATTTCTTCTATATCTTCCTGAGTAAGACTTGGATTTATCTTTTTTATTTCAGTTACATGAACTGATTTTAACTCCCCAAAATAATAACAATCCCTGAAATTTGGGTCTTCTGTGGGTGAATAAACAAAATTCACTGGGTCAACATAATCTATCCTGACTCCGTCATGAACATCAAAAGAATGCTTGAGTGCAGATATACCTAAAACAACATTATCTTCATCTACACGTCTTTTTATCTCATCATATTCGTTTATCTCCATAAGAGTTTTGATGGCTGATTCTTCAGCAACTTCTATGGCTTGTTTGTACCTTAAATCCATATATAGATTTAACTCTTCTTCAGAGTCAGGAACAATTTCTTCTTTTATGTTAAATGCATCAACACCCGTTTCTGCCTTTACTTTTTGCAAAAGGTCTTTTCCAAGCATGTCTGTGTGCATCTCCTTTCTAAACATCTGCCTCTTCATAGAAGACAAATCGTCTACAGCTTCTACTTTAACATCTAGAAGCCTATTTTGAATGCCATTGACCACGACATCAACAAACTTAGGGATAATCGGAACAGGCGTCCAATCTAAGTTGAGGTAAGATAAGTCACCGTTTACGGCTAACTCGTTTTTATATTTATCTACTGGCTGTTCTCCTCTAGCATACAAACGTCTGGTTAGAAACTCAGAACGTATTTCGCCATACATACTACTTCCGTAGTCTCGTGAAAACCACTCAGACTCAATAGCATGACCTACTCGAAGTCCATACTCATATGTGTCCTTCTCGATGTCTGGAACAAATTGATTAGGAAAACCACTACCCGAATTGAATCTTGGCTTATTTATCATATTTATTTAATAATTTCACTAACAAAACCTTTGTTACTGTATCTTGCAAAGTTAATATTTATTTGATTACGTTTTTCTTGTCCTATATTCTTGCGTGATTGATTTGCCATAATAGCAAACCCAGAACTTACAGTGGCATCAAACCTCGTTCTATTGTTTATGTCATAGTTAGCCCAATCAAGCAAAGTCCTATTAAAAAACATATTACCGCAGCTTCCAAAATCCATGTTGGCTTGGTCTCTAAGTACACCCACATGGTTTTCTATATAACTCTCTATACCTTCTGCGTGTACAGAGATTACGGCAGAAGAAGATGGTATTCCTCCCAGCTCACGCTCTGCTTTTGACAAAACATTTCTGTGTTTATCTGGTCTATTTAAAGAGAAAGCTCTGTATCCTCTTTCTTTTAAATAATACAATAATCTTGGCTTATTGTTTTCTACTAGTATCGGCATACCATAAAAATGTAAAGCCATCAATACATCTTCGTAGAAAAGCTCGGCAGTTTGAGGTCTTGATATATATTCTAAGAAAAACATATTCGTTGGACCGTCTTCCATATGAAATTTAGTCATTCCATGTAAAGACCCCTTAGAACCCCCTCCATTTACAGTTCCAGATATATCATAAGAGTCACAACCAAAAGAACCCATGTGTGCATTACCAGGATATTTCCTACCATTCTTTTCTGTAACATTGTTCATTAGCTCCTTACTAGGAATCCATGACAGAAAAAACCTTCCCTTGTTCTCTGGACTGAATACAACCTCAGTATCTCTTTGACCATTTCTCCAATGAAAGTTACCTCTTGACACCGTGGACTTTATAGCAAAAGAATCATTGTAGTCTATTTGCTCATATATTCTAGTAAGGTTGAATATGGTATTTTTAGATTCATCTCTAAAAGCGTGAGACTCTGTTCTAGGAAATTGTCTGTAATATTCGTTTAGCGCATCAGGGTCGTTTTTAAGACTATCAACTTCGTTTTGCCAATATTCTAATGCGCTTTGGCTGATATAATCACCGTTTATACTTATTATCTGTGATTCTGGAGTTTCAAGAACTGGCTGTCCATACATATCAATAAAGCCCTCCATATTCCATTCCATTGGAATAAACAGATTGTATAGTCCGCTTTTTGTTTGTCCATTTGAATTACGTGTGGTTGGGTCTGAGTCGTAGTATAGTTTTTTAAAGTTTTCTCCTCCTTTATCCAAAGCGTTAGAGGTAGAACCCATAAGACATTTACCTATAACCCTGCTACCTAAACGCAAGCAAGTTTTTGTTACACGCCAGTTGTTCAGAATATTATCTGGCTTTTCCCACTTTCCGCTTTCATCATGTACTAGTAAAGCTAGTTTTTCCCCATCATAACTATTGTCTCCTGTGTTCTTCCAGTCGATAGTAGTATCTAATCCTTGCAGGTCATTTGTAACGCTGGTGTTTGATATGGACTTCCTAGTGAGTTTAGAAGCTGGAACCCTGTATGCAAGCTCTGACTTTGGTCTATCCATACCGTCTTGTATGGGTTTGAAAAAGAATGGGTAGTTCACTGATATAGGCACAACCTTATCTGTAAACATTTTTTTAGCATCACTACCCGTTTTAGATAGTATACCAAATCTAGAGTCTGATGTTATTGTTGCTTGATTTACTATTTCAGCAGAGGACATAAATGAAAAACCAGAACGTCTGTTTTTTAAATAGCACATTCCGTAACATCTATCATCTGATTTACACGCTTCCCAATATATAAAGAATACTCTGTTTGATTCCCTATATTCTGGTTTACCTACATCAATCTTTGTCCACTGTAAGTACATGTAGTGTGTGCCAGTTATGTACACAGGCTTTCCGTTGTTCATAAACCAAAAACCATTTTCCCTTCTGTCAAACTCATTCTCGATATAAGGAACCCAAGTTTCCTTGAAATCCTTGTTCATTTCATTCCATTGGAATATAGTTTGTAAAGGTTTTAGTGCTTTTGGGTATTCTGAAGCTTCCCAATATTGGTCTTTCTTGTCAGATGCCCTTTTGTATACTTCTTTTGGTTTTTTTGGAAGCGCTATGTTGAGGCTATTGATGCGAACGACATCACCAACCATGCCGTCCTTAGATATCACAATAATGTCTAAATCTGCGTCATAACCATATTTAAAAGACTTTTTCCTGTTTCTGGATGTCAATACCTTAGATGGTATAAAGTCCTTTAAAACTACGCATAAATCATTATTTAGACCTTCTTTCTGCAAATCCTCCTGTTAAGTTTTTCTTTTCCTCTTCTGGGTTTTCTAGCATATTCTTTTCGTTTTCAATTCGATTTAGAATCTCGAAAGCATCGAATATTGCAAGTTTTTTTGTTGCTGCAGCGTTTTTTAGTCTATCTGCTGCCAACTCATCATCTGGGTCTGGTTTTATAATCTCCTCTTCAGCAACCTTGATTAGTTGCTTTACAGCTTCATGTCCAGCCTGAATAATTCTTTCTTTTATTTCTTTTATATCACCCATACTATAATACTGTGCATATATCATTTGTTCTCATTCTATACACAACCTCTCCATCTACGTCAAAACGATATTCGCTGTTTTTTGTAAAGTTTATTTTATCTCCCTCACTAACGCCTAGCTTACTCAGATTGTCATTGCCATAAATCAAAACACCTGTATTGAGCTCTTCGCCCTCCTCATAAAGATACGAATTTTCTTTGTCGATAGGTTTAACAAAGCAGAAGTTGTCCACAGAGTTCCATCTGTCTCCATTATGATAAAGATAAAACTGACTTTCGTCTATGAAATATAGACCGTCTTTGAAAAAGTTTGGTGACTTTTTAGGCCTACCCTTCATGTCATAGTAAATCCTGAATATATTATGGTGTACAATGATGATATCCCCAACTGATATATTTCCTTTATATCTGCCAGGGACATGCACTATTTCTCCAAGACGATTTACGTGCTTGTGGTCCTCTACACTTGAATTTACAATTATCTTCTTCCCAGCTATCTCGACCTCGTTCACGTATTCATCTCCAACAGGTTTAATGATGAAGTAATACGGTGATTTCATTTAGAAATAAATGTTGTACTCTATGGATACAGGTATATTCTTGTTAAATTCCTTCCAAAGAAAAACCTCATTATCTTTTTCTATATATATAAGATATGATTCTTTGTCTTTGTCAAAGTCAATAAGATGAATAGTATGGCTACCATTCAAAACATCTTGTCCTAAGATGTAGTGCATAGCGCTACCCTTGTAGTCTGCTCCTATTGATATTTTACGAATTTCCATTACCAGGGGAATCAAGAGTGAGCTCTCCTGTATCTAAGTTGATACTTCCTTTTCCGTGCTCTTTTTCTAGCTCAATCATAATAGATTGAAGCTTTTCTCCTTCTTCATGCAGCTTATGAAGCGCTAAATGTTTTTGAGCCTCCATAGCTCCAATTTCTAGCTGTATGCTAGACTGAGTTTGTCTGATTTGACGAATACTGTTTAATATTTTTTCGTCGATTTGAATTGTTGCTTGGACAGGAATGTCCTTTGTTGATTTAGCCATTTTATTTGATTTTAATTATTATTATTCTTCTGTAGATTCCTCTACTTGTTCCTCTGTAGATTCCTCTACTTGTTCCTCTGTAGATTCCTCTACCTGTTCTTCTGGAGACGCCAACCAAGAAACCTCATCAGTGCCTACATCCTCATTTTTAGGAGTAATTTTATCTGAAATTGCTTTCTCAATAACAGAGTTCATGTGGTCTGTTGGGTGATTTGCTTGTGCCCATAAAATTACATCAGACTCTAAAACCTCTGCTAGAGGGGTAAATACATTAGGGTCTGGAGGTAGTATAGGGCATGCGCCACTAAATGTGTATGACTCACCAGAATCAGCGTCGGTTCCAGTATAGTCAAATCTTACGTGTGTGATTACATCTGACAATCCGTCTAGTGATGGTGCTTTCTTCAAAGCCGTAATCTTCCATTCATATGATATATTCATAACTTAAATATTTATATTGCAAATATACTAATTTTTTTTAAGGGCTTATAAACCCTCCGCCACTACCACGAGGTACAGTTACAGTTCTAGTTACCCCGTAGCTTGTGCCCACACTATTTGTGGCAAAAGCTCTAACATACATATTATAACTACTTGACGATTGTATCACAAAAATATCAGCACTCATTATGCCTGTTGTGCCTGTAGCGCTTACAGTAGGGCTTGTGGGACTTGTTGATGATGTTGAGAACGCAAATCCTCTTTGTGTTATGGTTGCGCCTCCATCGTTGCTAACACTACCAAAAGCCTCTATTATTCCTTCACTACTACTCCAACTTACGATTCCAGTTGTAACAGTCGGAGCAGTTGCCGTTGAAGCATCATGGTCATATCCACGCCACTCACTCATCTTGTGAGGGGCACTTCCATCTGGAACTAAAGTAGAACCAGAAGTGTTTAATGTTTCTGTATCTCCTGTAGACATATTTTTAAGAGATGCACTAACTCCAGAAACAGCTGTTGATGCATTATAATTATCATATATAAGTTCTCTATATATCTTTCCTAAAGATAGTTGACCGCTCGCTGGTACTGCCATAACTACTTACAATTACATTGTTTTGATTCCAAAGCCTCAACCTTAGCTGTAAGCTCTTTTACAGACTCAATAAGAACAGCTGTTAGTTTTTGATAGTCTACAGCCTTAAATCCGTTAGTTCTTGTTTCTACAATCTCTGGGAATACTTCCTCCACCTCTTGAGCAACAACACCTACGTCTTTTCTTCCTGTAGTCTTGTGTGACTTCTCATTCCATTCAAACGTAACACCACTTATTGCATTAACCTTATCTAATGCGTTTTCTATTGGCTTTATATTGTCCTTAAGTCTCTTATCCGAAGAGTAATACGCTACAACGTCACCAGCGACCCTTATAGAGTCTCCAGTATTTCCACCTTCAAAGTAATAGGCTGTAGCTGCTCTATCAAATACTTTATTGCTACGAAGGTCGTCGCAAAATAAATCTTGACCATTTCCTGTAGAACCTCCAATATAAACAGATGAGCTTGTTATTATACTTCCGTAGTAAGTTGATAAGTAAGGATTTCCATATATTGTTTTCCAACCTATATTACGACTACTATTAGTCCAAATACCCCCTGCAAACTCGTGATTAAAATCAGCACTTTGGGATGATGTATATGCAGTTCCTCCAGAAGTAGCTCCGTTTGTGTCGTTAGCGTATGATATAAGGTCTGCTACTTGATTACCAATTCCTGGCTTTACTTTTATATATAACTGTTGGTAGTTTCCAGGAGATTTAACCTGTAGCTGATACCTGTTTTGCCCAGACTCTTGTATCTTATACCACCTTACATGACTCCTCATCTCGTAAGGAATGTTTGAATGAGGAACTTCTGGAGTGTATCCTGAACCTCCCCAGTGATAAATACTTAGTGCACCCTTGAAGAGCTCACCACCATTGTATGTTGCGCTACCAAAGTTACCGCTAAAGTTTGTAATCTCTATTTCAGCACCCCATCCAGCGTAGTTAGCGTCACTTATAACTACATCAACAAGCTTCTTCCAGTTGAGGTCAGTACTACCACCAATACTCCACTGCATTTCAAGAGTTTCTAAGTTCCCATGCTTTCTATGACCGCCAGAAATTGTTCCCAGTACGTTTATGGCGAAATTACCGCCTGAAGTTAGGTCTACATTATCTTTAGAAGCGTCTCCGTTAAAGAAATATCCAGTGTTGTTTCTGTCATAGTATATATCAGCAGCCACATTCCCATTAACGTGGAGTTTTTGTCCAGGACTAGTTATACCAATCCCGACGTCGCCGCCTTCAATAATCATTGCTAAATTATTGGTAGTCGCCTGCGTATTACTACTAGAAGTTCTAAATTCTAAAGTATCAACAGCACCATTTCCATCTTGTTTGGCTTCTATTGATGCATGGCTAAAGTTCGCCCCATCAGGCGAAACAGCAAATCTTAATGCTCCAGCTACCGTATCATTGCCAGTTGAATGGTTTTTTATAACTATACTTCGCCCAGCAGCATTACCAGCGTCTAAATATAAAATAGGATTTAAACCACTTAAATGTGATGAGGTAGAACCAACAGTAGCGGCATTATTTATCTGTAATTTAGCTCCTGGACTAGTAGTCCCAATCCCAACGTTGCCTGAGGTGTCTAAAGTCATTACGTTATCGGTAGCTAAATCTGTATTTTGAGATATTTTAAATTTATCTCCATCAGAATTATCAATACCAGTTGTCCATCTTTTTGTTCCAGTTAATAAATACTGGACAATAGCATCACCGCCTCCGTCTTGTTCTACGGTTATACCAGCAGCCGTGCTTGTTTGCCCATCGTTATTATACACGTGGAGTTTACTAACTGGTGCGGTAATTCCAATCCCGACGTTGCCACCATATGGGTTTAAAACAATATCTCTACCCGTTGTATGAGCGTTATTTAAGGCTTGTATGTATTGTCTAGAGCTCGCTCCAGAACTAAATGCAAGTTTACTGTCAAAAGCAGTAGATGATTTAATCATCAACCCTGCCCTGTCGTGAGCATCTGTTAGGTTAACCGTATAATTGCTTGAGTTTCTTAATATCTCTAACTCTTGTAAATTTGAGGTGGCCGCTGGGTTTAGATAGTAAGCTGTATTATTTTTATCATAAAATATGTTTCCAGTTATATCGCTAGCGGTTATATTTCCATCTACGTCTAATTTTTCTGACGGTGCTCCACTACCTATCTTAACATTTCCGTCATCATCTATCCTAAGTCTAGTGGCACTTGCGTTTTCTTGATATATAGAGAATCCCTCTTGAGTCACGTTATGAACACCAGCAATTAAATCAAAAGTATCTCCATTTGCATTAGTATTCTCAATACGTAGTCTAGCGGTTCCTTGGTCAGCAGTAGCGACGTGAACTGGCTTAGCAGCAGTAGCTCCTCCACCAAAAACAACTCCCCCGTTGCCTATCTCCATCCTTTCAGCACTGTTTGTAACAAATCTAATAGTGTCTGCGGCTGCAAACCCCATGAAAGTATCTGTATCTCCTCTATGATAAAGCCAACTATCTAAAGACATAGTGCTCATCTCACTATTGCCACCTGGGTTTACATAGTAATTTGTATTATTTTTATCATAGAATAAGTTTGCCCTTATATCTCCAGAGTTAATTGTAGACCCTCCTGCCACAATTAATGGAGTATTAATATAGAAACTAGGCCTATCTGTATAGATATGAGCGTGGCTTGTATTTGCTGGACCAAAATCTATATACCCATCATTTGTTTGATGTCTTAATCCTCCCCAACCATTAACAGAGTTGGCAGTCTCTCCAGATATATTAGCCCATGTATGCGTGTGTGATGATGATGCAAAATCAGAAGCGTGCTGTCCATCTAAAGTATCAGCATCCAGCCCTGAGCCAGAGCCGTCATTACCAGCGTGCCATATTGTGTTGCCCCCGTAAGTTAATGCTCCTGTACCGTTTCTACCTAAAGCAGTATTATCACTACTTCCAAACACTATATAACCTTTGGTAGAATCTGAAGTACCCTGTATTTGTAAGGTGTTAGCTACATTGGTGTCACCTATCCATGCATCATCTCCAATTCTTACATTAGCACCGTTACCGTTATTAGTAGTAATTAATTGGTCTACTGTAAGGTCACCCGATTTAATTTGTGCTGTTCCTGAGGTATTAATAAAATATGATGCTTGTTGTCCGTCTAGCAAATCAGCATCAAGACCTGAACCTGCTCCGTCGTTTCTACTATTCCATACTTCTATAATTGTTGCGACTACGTAATTAGTAGGCTCCGTACCTCCAGCGCTTGTACTTTCTACAGCAATAGTTCCATCACTTATATGAGCATGGGCTGTTACTTCTGAAAAACTAGAAACCTTTATATATATATCAGTGGCAGTCGTACTTACATCAACCTGTCCCACTTCATCAACAACCGTATCTTCACCACTGTGGTTGTAAAACACTAAATCATAATCATTGTCATTATTTAATTGACCCACAATATAACCTATTGCTGGTAAATAAGGAGTTGAATAAGAAGTGCTTCTTCCAGCGAGCTCTATAACAAATCTAGATGATTGACTACTTGTTATTCTTGCTATCTTCTGATACCTAGTCCCAGAACTCCCAGTGTTTTCTAACGCTCTCCATGTGTAGCTCCTTGCGTTTCCGTCTGTAGTAATACCTCCACGTATATGTGCATATCCTAAAGAATTGAATGAATTTCCAGTTGAAGCAGGGTTTACATAATAAGCTGTATTGCCTTGGTCGTAGAATACGTTTCCGTATACTCCTGCTGCGTTTATCTCAGCAACTTCAGTAGAGCCATTATAGAATTTAAAATATCCATTTGTAGCAGTATTTCTTTCGTTGACTTTAAACGACATTGTTCTAACTGCAGCAGCATAATTGAAATCAGCATCTCTACTAGAGCCATTATACCAGCTTATATCACCATATACATAATCCGAAGCTCCACCTTGAAATCTAATAGAGCCTCCTCCTCCATATCCACCAACTGGCTCATAAGACAATCTTAATACTGGTAATGTATTGCTATTATTTATATGAAGGTCTGAGCTTGGACTAGGAGTTTTAATCCCGACGTTGCCACTTGAGTCGATGCGCATCCGTTCAGTGCTATTTGTACCTAAAGCTAAAGTATTTGAAGAGGGTCTATGAATAAAAGCACTTGCAGAAGGTGTAGAGCTATCGTCAAAAAATTGTAAAGTTTCATATATAGCTACATTACCCGAACTTGTAATACGCATTCTTTCGTTAGTGCCATTGTATACAACATAGTTGCCTCCCCAAGCTCCAACCTCCCATTTTGTAGATTGGTCAGTTTCTTTGTATACAAGCATTGGGTTAGCAGACTCAAGCTGTAGTTTAGCATCAAATCCAGCAGCAGAACTTGGACTATCCGTTCCAATCCCGACGTTGCCTCCATTCAACCAACTGTTCCCTCCAGCATCTAAACGAACTGATTCTACGTTATTATTAGTGCCATCTGAAATCATTAAAGAAAACAGACCTGTATCTAGATTCGTACCACTTGAACCTCTATTGATAATACGAGCTATGGTATAATCATTTGACCTAAGGTAAATATCAGCATCGTCTCCTTGTACTGTGAGTTTGGCATTAGGACTCGCCGTGCCTATCCCGACGTAGCCTGAAGAGTTGATATCCATATAAGAAGCGCCTGTGTTTGCGTTTCTAAAACTTAATGTTGTTGCTGAGTTTACATTTGATTTTCCAATAGAATAATCCGTGCCGGGAGAAGAATTAAACATAATACCGCCAAAAGTAGTATTTGACGAGGTGGCGTCGCTATTTCTTGCCGTAATAAGCGCACCGCTTGTAGCGACAGGAGAACCTAAAACGTGAAGTAAAGATGTCGGACTAGGTGTTCCAATCCCAAGTCTTTGATAAGCGTGGTCTACATATAAAGGTGTAGGGACGTCGTTTGTTCTTCCAGCGCCAAATACTTCTATTGTGCCGTTAGTAGCGTCATCACGTATTACAACACCTACTTTCTGAATGTATTTTACTCCAGTAGGTTTTGTAGTGGTTAATCCTCCAGCTGTGTCAGAAACAAACACCTCATCACCTACAGAGAATGCAGATGTGTTGATTCCAGAAACACGACCAAACATAATGGCTTCACCCTCATCATTTGCCCCGCCTGCCGCATCTAACCCTTCGTTTAGTACACCAATAGCTGGCATACTATCCGTACCGTTATTGTCAGCACGTTTCACTTCAATAACATTTCCAGATGGTGGCGTTGCAGAAGGCGCAGCACATACCACTTGTCCTTTTGTAAGTGCTACAGATTCTGTGTTTTTTACTGTTATAGTAAGTGAAAGCGCTTTATCTGCTTCTCCAGCGACTACATCTCCTTGGTTTACCCAGCTCACACTAGAGCCTGTAGAAGATAATATCTGGCCTGACGTACCTGTATTACCATTTACATCTACTAATCCTGCATCAAGCTCTATGTCGCTTAAAAACTTCTTGGCCATATTTTATTTAATTATTATGAGTAAGATGGAGTAACTGATGCTGCTGCGTCTTTTGCGTCAATCATAATTACTCTAATATCGTTAGCTGGAACAACTCCAAACTCGATTCTTACGTGATTTTTGCTAATAGTACTTCCGTCGCTTGTGTGTTCCACGTCTGCATGAACAACAGCTCCAGTAGTTTTGTCGTACATCTGTACAATTACATTTTCAGAGTTAAGAGCGTGATTAATTGTAGCCCTTTTGTTTGCTATAAATGTTGTATTAGAAACATCAATATCAGCTTCTTTTGTTGCTAACTGAGTGTCTGTGTTGGTTACAGTTTCTGTAGCAGAAGTAATTCCTGTGATGTGTCCAAATGTATCAAGAGTAATATCTTGAATATATGTTCTTCCTGAGTTATTTACTGATGACTGAGACGATGTATCTGCGTGAGATATTGTTATCTCTTCATTTCCTGACTGGTTGGTAGTGAATGAATTGTCAGCATCCATTGTAATACCAGCGTTACCAGCTGCAAGTGTAATTGTAGCGTTGTTAACTGTAGGAATTGTAGGAGTGTTTGCGATGTCAGTGTCGTAATCAATCTGATTTAAAGTAATAACCTGACCAGATATAGTCAAGTAATCGTAAGAACCAGAAAGTGTAACAGCATCATGAAGGTCGGACGTCAAAGCAACAGTACCAGTTGCATCTGGAAGTGTTATAGTTCGGTCTGCTGTAAGTGTGCCAGCTAAAAGCGTTAATTCATTTGAATCGGCACTATTACCTTCAAATATAACTCCATTTGATGTAGAAATAGTTTCAACATTGTTTGTTGTTGTTGTACCAGTAACAACTAAATCCCCAGGAATAGTTACAGTAACATCTGATGCATCACCAATAGTTACGTTTTCAGATATCTGACCTAATCTTGTGATGAGGTTAGAAACACTAACATCTACGTCTGTATTACTAGTAAAAGTAAGATTGTTTTGCATGTAAGTCTCTAAAACACTTACATCCATTCTCTTAATCACACCATTATCGCTAATAACAAATTCATCAGTAGCGGCTAATCCAGAAGTAAGAGCTGTTTGGCCTGTAATTGCAGAAACAGTTAATACAGTTGCTCCATCTCCTGTAGAAGTAACATGACCTGTGTGATTAGGGTGAACGTAGTTATTCGCATCTGTTGCACCTGTATAGCCTAAATCAGATAATGTTAATGTTCTTGTTGCTACAGTACCGCTAGCATCCGTTACGTGCCCTAAAGTATCAGTAGTTACATTAATATCAATATCTGATACAACAACTGCTCCTACTAAAGCTCCTGTGTCTACTGAAAAATCATCTCCAGGATGTGTGGGGTGAACATAGTTGTTTGCGTCAGAGTCACCCGTGTAACCTAAATCAGATAGCGTTAAAGTTCTGGTTGTTGCGGTTGCAGAAGTCACGTGACCAAGACCATCACTCGTAAAATCAATTGTACTTATGACTGAAGCTCCAGTAGCGTCAAGGTCTATTGTAAGGGCTGTATGAGTCGGGTGAGAATAAGAACTGCCAACTGAAACCCAAGATGAGCCATCGTAATACTTTAGTTTGTTTACACCCGAACCATTATCAAATATAATCTGTCCATCTACAGGCGTTGTAATATCAGAAGACTCTGTATTATGCAGAGCGGTATTCTGAATCTCGTTTTGTGTTAAGTCTAAGTGATTTAAAAATTTTATAGCCATGGTGTTATTAGTTTAGGTATGCATATCCGCTTTTTGCAGCTGAAAAGTTTATCGTTAAATTGTTTTTATCTGTATAATTTACATCTGCAATTCCTTGTTGCCCTGTTGAAAGAGTAACTGTAACAGATGGGAATTTGTTTAAATTATGGTTTACCGTCCATTGTGTGCTTGCAGAGCTCTGACTGTGTCTATATGTAGCGTCTTGTGAATACATTGCTACAATAAAATAATTATCCAAGGTCAAAGAGCCGTTTCCATTATGGTAGTTTAATGTAAAAAAATAATAGTTTGGGTTGTTTGTGTCTTCTATAATATCTTCGACATCATAAATCCCATACTTGTTTTTATCATCTATATCTACAACAATGATTCTTTTCTTTTCGTATTCTTGTAAAAAATTCTCTACATTATGACCTGGTATATCTACTTCACTAAGTCTAAATCCAGAGACATTAGAAAAAGCAGTTCCATCTGACAAATCCGTCAAAGAGCCTTCTGTTATATTTTGTTTAAATTGATATACAAGTTGTCCAGCAACTGTTATCTCTTGATTTGCAATACCAGCAACATCAGTCAATCTAAAGTTCTTGGTTACCGACCCAGCTGAGTCCGTTCCAATGACCTTATCATTCTTAGTTACATTCGTATCTAAAGCATAAGTGCTTATTCTTGCCATAAAGTTTGAATACGTTTATGCAAAGATAATATTTTAATAAAAGCAAAAAGTAAACCTATTTTCTGTTTTGAGCGCTTGTACCGTAGTAGTATGCAAATATATTGCTGATAACAACACCCTCAACCATACCCATTAAATGTACGAATAAATCATTCTCTAAAACGCCTGGCTCATAAACCACTGCGTATATAATAAATATAAACGAAGCTAGCCCTGATATTCCAGTAGCTAACATCATAAAGTCATAGTCGCCAGTCTTCTTAACCTCTACCTCTCTTTTTCTAGCAGAATCCCTGTCTGCAACCTCTAACTCATAAAGTTTTACAAGCTCATCGTGCATTTGAGCTTTTTCTTCTGGAGAAACTTCTGGGTCATTATCAATTAGGTTCTTTACAATACCCAATGCACCTTTATCGGGTAGAACATCTCCAACTATTCCAGGCAATTTTTTTAATAGAAATTGACCTACTTTAGTATCTTTAAATTTTTTCTTAGGCATTGCAATATTCGTTTTTAGCATCGAAGCTTGGGCACTCTTTGGTAGAGAAGTCTCTGTGTCCAAATACCTCTACGCCTGGATGCAGTTTTTTTAATATTCTGATAAGTTCTAGCATACTAGCTATCTGCTGAGGTGTCCTGGTGTCTTTAGCGTTCATATCGGAATCACAACCTCCTATGTAGCAAATTCCAATAGAAGACTTGTTGTGTCCCTTGCAATGAGCTCCAACTTTATCCACCATTCTGCCATATTCAATAGAGCCATCTAGTCTAACTACGTAATGGTAGCCAATACCAGACCAGCCTCTTTCCTTGTGCCACTTGTCAATAGTAGCCGCAGAAACATCTCTGCCTTCTGGTGTTGCAGAGCAGTGTACTATTATCTTATCTATTTTTCTCATTTCTTTATTTTACCTCTTAGGATATAGAAAAGTTCTTTGCCTAATAGACCAAAAAAACCACCTATCAACCCAAGCAGCGCTGCTTGAACTAACCCTAAAAGACTTATCGATGATACTGCCGTGAAGACGTATCCTGCAAAAAATGATATTTTACTATCCAAATTCATTATTTTTTTTTACCTCCACCTCTAGCTCTGTTTTTCTTCTGTGACTCCAGAACCAAACGTCCGCCTTTATGTGAGCAATCTAATTTATCCCCTTTTTTCGACTTTTTGTTTTTTCTATTAAATAAATTACATTCAACTCTTTTGCGAACAGCCTCTTTTTTCTTCTGAGCCTTCGCTGAGGTTTTCCTGTGCTTTTTTCTAGCTTCAGGATTTTCACGGTAATATCTGGCGGTTCTACTTAACATTACTTCTTATATGGAAACATTCTGTTAAGTGTATCACGTCTTTCTCCGCAACCACAAGGTTTACCCATTTTTTTTGAAATAGTTTCAGCAACCTTTTTCACACCAGTAGCTGTCGTGAATCTCTCTATAGTATCGCCTAGTCCTTTATCAGCCATTTTACTTTATTTTTAGTTTTTCGATACATTTATTGTACCCTACTACAAACTTCTTCCAAAAAGCCTGTATCTTAAGTCCCAAATTTACAAAAAATTTCCCCATGTTATTTTTTCTTTCTAGATGTTAAACTTCTTAAAGAAGCGTTTATTTCTTTTGCATCAGGAGCAGTAATTTTAACACTTGACATTTGAACTCCTTTAGTCATATTTTTAGCTTGCTGACGTATTCTTGGGCTATAATATGCGCTAGAAAGTTTTTCTAAAGTTCTAAATTGCTCTGCTACAACTTGTCTATCCCTTTTTTTGCCGCCAGCTTCTGGGTGTCCATAAGCATGAGCTCTATATGCTGTTGATTTTAGATTAGCCATCATATCATCTGCTTCACTTTCTTTTCCTTGCGCTAATAATTTAGATGCCTTATAAATACCCTTTTTGTAGTCTCCTGTGAATTTAGCAGAAATTTTAGCTTGTTTTTCTGCTGGTTTTCTTACAGCTCTCATGTCAGTAATATATTTACCTTTCAAGGCTTGGTCTTGCTTATACTTACGTTCTAAAGCATGAGTGTCTTGGCCTACTCTAGAGGTTCCTGACCCGTCGTTTATAGAGTACTTGTATGTTCTTTGGCCTGGACCTCTTCTAGCAAAAGGGTCTTGTATGTTGGGTCTATTTAGATTAAACTTGCTTGAAAGATACGGGTATCTTCTATCTTCACCCCTTGAAAAAGACGGTAATGTATTAGATAGTCTTCTCGAAATCTCAGAGCTTGCTTGTTGATTTGTTACTTTTTTCTTTTTACCTGGTATTGACATAATTATATGTTTTTAGTATTTACCTCTTTTTGATTTTGGAGAAGACTTGGTGCTTCCACCTTTACCTGCCCACAAATGCTTGCATGCCCAATAACGAGCAGTTAGCTTATTTGTGGCACTTGAACATTTATGACGTGCTTTGAATGACTTTCTAGCAGCAGCTGAGTAGTTATGTCCATAGCCTTTCGCACCAAAATGAATTAGTTTCTCCTTTCCATCTTGGCAGGCTTTGACCATTTTTTTCTTTCCAGCCCTGTCAGAAGGTCTTGGCTTGTTACACGCCATTTTACTTTTATCCGCCATATTATAAACTTGTAGTTGTTAAATTACCTGAATCATCTACTGTGATTCTATATCTAGTTCCGTTTGGTGATTTTAATATCACTCCGTTAGCACTCTCTGTAACCTCCACATCTCCCTTGACTGATAATTCAGATGGCGGTGTTGCAGAATAAGTGTCGCTTATATTCCATTTTCCATTTGTGCCTATGTTACCCGAAAAACCAGTAGCGCTATGAGTATCCATGTTTGAATTAGCAAAGAATGTCAACGGCTCGGATGTCATTATATCAGAAGTCGCAGTTCCAGGAACAAGAGCTATTCCATGCTCTGTTGTAGTCCCTGAATCAGTAGCTTTTAATCTAGCCTCTATCCCTCCAGCTCCAACTGGAGTGTAAGGTGCTGTCGTGTCTACAACACCCTGAACGACAAAAGACATATCAGTAGTGTTGTTCTCAGTTCTGTCGTCATATATCTCAAACATAGAGTCGAAGCTACCTGTGTAGTTGGCGTTTGGATGACCAAATAAACCTTTACCGTCGCCTCTAATCATAAACCTAGCTATAGCGTTTTCCCATCCATCTTGGTTTATTGTCCCAAAGGTAATACCACCTTCTCCAAGATTATCATCCATAGCATTTACAATCCAGAATCTATTCCCAGCTCCCGCAATAGTACCGCCAGCTGTATCATCAATAATATTAAACCCTATAGCTGCGTTCTGAGCGCCTCCGTCTTGTACAAAGTGTATTTGGGGATTGTATTGCTCTCCCCCTGGTTCTGTGTTGCTTGTGTCTGAAATTAGTGTTAGCGTGGCGTCAGCTTGGTCTTGTTCAACAGTTAGGTTTCCATTTACAGTAGTTCCACCAGTAAGCGTGCTAGTATGTAGTATATGTGACCCAAGAGCAGATATGGTAAAGTTTTTAGTCTTACCCTGGTCTGCGCCTGTGGTTCCGTCGGTTCCTATAACCTTATCTGAACCGTCTATTGTGCTATCTAATTGGTATAAACTTATGTTTGCCATTATCGTTTTGTAAATTTCTTAGTTACTTTTCCTGCTTTCGTGTTCGAAACAACAGTTTTTCCTTTTCTGCCTTCCCTTTTCTTTTTTCTTGCAGTTGCAGCTCTTTCGGACTTGCTCATGCTTTTTGCTTTCTTCAGTGGAAGACATCTGTCTGGATTCTTCTTGTCCTTGCTCGTTCCACAAGCTCCAAGGATTGAACCGTCCGTACCAATACGCACCCATTTTTCGTCACGCCATTTTTTAAGTTCACCCATTTTTTATTCTTTCAGCCCTTTTGTTAACCCTGTTCATCTTTCGTTGAGCTTTTCCAATATTACTTATATTTCTTATTCTGCCCTGTGGATTTGTTGAACTACTAACAACTAATGTTCCCGTTCCGTCTTCATTAATTCTATATGAACGAGTTTTTACTTTTTTATCATTTGCTTTTTGTATAGTTGTGCTATTTTTACTTTTAACAACACGCACAGATTTGGTTTTAATATTATTGTTTTTTACCTTTTGAGTTGTTTTGCTAAAAATATAATTAACATCCTTGTCTCTAAAACCTATGTCTCCGTGCTTTTTGCTTAACTTACCCATTTTTCGTAACACTATTTTTTAAGTTCACTTATTACTCTGCCGCTCTTGATGCTCCTTTTACAGCTCCTTTTTTAGCTAAATTCTTTGCAGCTATTTTAATTAAACCTTTTATACCTGAAGCAGCAGCTCCAGCCGCCCATGTAATAGCTGAATTTTCTCCAAGATTAGTTCTTGTTTGTTCTACAGGGACATTTAATGTTTTAGAAAGCTCTTTTATTTTAGCTTCTTGTTCTAAGTCCCTGTTAGTTCCATCCTCATTAGTGTTGGCGTTGAAAACAGGTCTATTAATCAACCTGTCAACCACAGAGTTTTTGAACCCATATTTTTCGTAATCTGGCATAATTATTTCTTTTTAGCTTTTTTCTTAGTAGCTGTTTTCTTATTCTTTTTAGACTTAAGCGTGTACTTGATTTTTCCTCCGTATGGCATAATATTTATTTTTTCTTTTATTGTTTGTTCCTTATTGCGTTAAAAAGTACATTTTGATAAGACCTGTAAATTTCATTAGTTGATTTTTGTAAACTTTTACTACCAGCTGGGCCTCGTTCAACCCCATGTGCTTTAAAATAATTACCTCCTGCTTTTGTCTTTTCTGAATCAAATTTTTTATACTGTTTCGTATTTAGTAAGTACTGTGCTCTTTCTTCAGCTGTTTGAGTTGTATAGGTATTAGTTTTTCCTTTTTTATCAGTCCAATCGAAAGTTTTTTTGCCTGATTTTCTTGCAGATGAAAAAGCGTCTCTAAAAGAAAGCCTGTCTATGTCTTTGTTTTTAAATCCTATATTATTATAATCGTGTTTTGCCATTTTTATTTTTTACTTTTTTCTTTTTGCTCCTTTAGCATAATTAGGGTCTTTACAGTATTTGCTAGCCGCCATATTTGCATATGCTGATGGGTATGTGTCAAAAGTTCTTTTTGCCCAAGCTATACCCGCTGCACAAATCTTATTACCTTTTCTTTTTTTCTTCTCTCTTGCCATAGCTAGATTGTAATACAGCAAAGATACCAAAAAATGTTTTTCGTATTTTTGCTATAAATGCAATCCAATAGATGATTAAAACATACAAAAGAGGCTCGCATAAAACTGTAAAGAAGCAACACAGAGAGCGTGAGCACAACTTCCTCAAGTATCTTAGAGTGGTGCAATATTACATCAAGCGCAAGTATGAGCTTAGCGCCATGGAGTTAGATATGCTACTTTACCTCTATGACATGCCCTACTTCAGAAAAGAAGATTTTAATTACTACGGAAACACCATGTCATGGGATAAAAAACGTTTCTTTGATATGGTTAACAAAGGATTAATCAAAGAGTGGAGGCCTGGAGGAGAAAAGTACGGAAGGGCTAAGCTATGGGAGCTATCTCATAAATCTAAGACCATTTGTTCACTTACATACAAAAAACTTCTGAGAGAAGAGCCGATTTCTGAAGAGCCACGTTCAAACCCAATATTCAAAAAACAAACCTACACAGATAAGATTTACAAGAAAGTTATCGAGAGGATGAACAGAGCTAAATCTGATTCTGGTACTGCATAACTGCATTTTTGAGAAGTTGGTAGTTTCTAATTGACGTTATTTTCTTGAGCTCTCTCATTTTAAGCTTGTTACCTTTGTCTGTCAACACGTCTATAGCCTCTATAGCTCTACTGATGAGGTTTGTTTCTTTTATTTCTTTGTTTGCATTCTCAATAGCTTTCTTTCTCTCTCCTTGAAAATACCAGCTTGTAAGGTATCTTGATGTGTTTAGTTTATCAGCTACCTTGCTCATTGTTATCTTCTCTTTATTAAGCCAAAGTTCTTCCACAACAGCATCAATCTCTAATTCCGATGGCTTTTTCTTAGTATGAATTATAGATGCCACTATACGCATCTTTTCTTTTCTATCTATCATTTTTGATGGATTGAATATAATTTTCCTTAATCTAGGGCAGTATGGCTTTGTTTTCTTATCGAAAACCTTTTCAATCATAGACTCAACCCTACTTGACCCATAAGTTCGTATGATATGGCCTGTATCTCTATCTGATAAATCAACAAATAGTTTCTTCATCAGTTCAATATCGAATCCTGGGTTGAGGTGAATGAACTTCTCTGCGATATACTCCAGCTCTGAAAAGGAGTTTATCTTCCTAGTTGTCCTGTAAAGAGAGTAAAACTTACACCCGTCTGGAAAATAAAGGTAATCTTTACCCTCAAACCGAAAAGGTGTCTGCATTATGATACGATGCTTGTCGTAATCAAATAGCGGAATCAACATCGTCCATAGTAACAACAACGTCTCTTTCACGTATAGCTTTGAACTTTTCTCCTTTCAGCCTAAGCTCAGAGCCAGAGATTTTATCAAAGTAAACGAATTGTCCAGGAAAAACTTCTTTTACGTCGTCTCCAACAGTTACAACCTCTCCAATTACGTAACGTATGTTGTTGTCTGATTTTTCAGTCATTATAAGGCCTAGTTCGTTCTTTTGAACGACTTCCTCATCTCTTACGATTATAAAACTACCTACTGCTTTCATCTCTTTTTGCTCTTTTGTTTGAAATTACACATGATGTTGTTAGTATGGTAGAGGCAACAGACGCAGAATTAAGAACTGCATTCTTTGTAACCTTAAACGGGTCTACTATTCCCATTTTAAACATGTTCCCATATTTCTTAGTCTTGACATCAAACCCATAGTTCTTGCGTTTGTTTTCCATAGTATCAATCATATCTTGGTCAATCACGTCCATTGCATTTGACATAATCTTATTCCAAGGACTAGACAGCACGGAAACCATCATTTTGTACCCTAAGTTAAATGAATTACTACTTCGAGGAGTTTTTTGCGATATTTTTCTAGCCGCATCAATTAGTGCAATTCCACCACCAGCAACTATTCCTTCTTCTAAGGCAGCCTTAGTTGCATGGATGGAATCATCCACTCTATCTTTTTTCTCCTTGAGCTCTACTTCAGAGTTTCCTGCAAGCTTTATAGTTGCAACTCCTCCAGCTAACTTGGACAATCTATCTTGTAAGTGCCATTTATCGGATTTATTCTTCGTTAATCGAATCTCGTTATTCAGCCACTCGATAACCTCAGCTTTCTTTGGGTTTTCTTCCTCATCAAACACTAAAACGGTCTCACTTGAATTTGAAATCATTTGGCGACATGTACCTAAGTAAGATTGGTCGATATTCTGTTTAGAATCTCCAGACATCTCTGAAATCATCTTGGCGCCTGTCATAAGACACAAATCTTCAAGAAGTTCGAATTTTTTGATACCGATACCTTCTGGAGTGATAAAGTTAGCTGTAAGGTTCTTTTTATTAATATTCTGTGCTATAAACAACTTAACTCTATCGTCGAGGTCAGAAATAATTAGAAGTGGGCGTTTTTGCTTGATTGATTGCTCAAAAGCGAAATGTAACCTCTCGTGCATGTCAATTTTCATGTCACTTATAACAATTAACGGATTTTGGTACTCCACTGACTTGTTTCTAAGGTTATTTACGCTAAATGGCGTCCCATATCCACGTTTTATCTTGGTTCCATTAGTTATTTCGGTGTAATCCTCACCTGTGGTGGACTCATCCATGGTTACAACACCGTCTTTCCCTACTTTTATGTAGGCATCTGATATCATTTTACCAATATATTCGTCTCCGTTGGCTGAAATCTTAGCAACTTCAAGTAATTTTTCGTCAGTTACGTCTACTTTTAGCTTTTCAAGCTCTTTGACGATGTCTTTTGCCGCTGCTTCGATGCCAGATTTAGCTTGTGTTACGTTTTCTATGTCAGAAATGTTTTTAAAACACTCATCTATGAGTTTTGCAGCTAAAACACACGATGTTGTGGTCCCATCACCAGCTTCGGTAGCTGTTTTTTGGCTTGCTTGTTTCAAAATACTGCATCCTAAGTTCTCTACGGGGTCCGATAGTAGTATACTATTAGCTACTGTCACCCCATCTTTAGTAATATGCGGGTTACCGAACTGGTCTTCGATGATTACTGTCTTTCCTGATGCTCCAAGTGTGGAAGAAACGGCATCAGCCAGGATATCTACTCCTTTTTTTAGTTTCTCACGTCCATCGACGCCAAAAACTATCTCTTTTTCTATCATAATATTTAGATTTAATTAAATTTTTATTCTTTTCTTCTCTTCTTTTTATATAGGCATGTCGATTTTAGCCCTTATTTTTTTATAAGGTCAAAATTTGTACCGTAAGTGCCTGACTGTCAGGATGTCTTGTTTGTCGCTTGCTTGTCGCTTGCATGTCGCTCAATTTCATCGATTTTCTGCTGAAGTTTTTGGATTAAAAGCTTCGTCCCAGGTCGTTGTTTGAGTGAAATAATCTCCTGACACAGACGTGTTATTAGTCGTGACATTTATACTATAGTTAGTTACCCACATATTATCCTTTTAAGAAATGAGTTATCCATGCAATAAGTCCGTTGAGGTTTAAAGCAACAAGGTTCCATTGTTTTCTAAATGCAACTTGAACAGTTACGCATATAAAACCTAGTACGTAAAGCACGGGCTCTATAGTCCATTGTGCTGAGATGAGTAATCCAGCGCCAAGATATCCGATGCGTGAGGAAAGTTTTTCTTGAACAGACATTTTTCTGTCCTCAACCATCCACCTTAGCACTCTCTGTTTTACACGATACTCACACTTCTTACAAGTTAGCTTTCCTTTGTGCTTGAACTTGTCGTCAGTTTTGTTTTTCAAACATTTGTTACAATATCTCATAAAGCATACTGTAAGCCGTTGTCCATATCGCTACTGTTATTAGCGCAATTAGTGACCATGCTATTAATTTTGAATAATCTCTTTTCATACTGTAAAGATACAAAAAAAATCAATGTGGCGCAAAATTGTAAAATGCACCACATATTAGGAACTAAAACTGCACCACATATGATATATAGTCTTAACGTGGCGCATTCCTGTAAATCAATACTGACCATTATTTAGTGTAATATCTTTTTTCAAAAAAACGCCACAGATGTATATAGGTTTTGGGTAACAGTACTTTTATACACACCACACACTATTATTAAACGCTTTCTGTTAACCCACGGGGTATTGTTTTTTCTCCTTTACTACTAAAACTTTTAGCTTTTTCTGACACTACTCTATTTTACGAGTAAGTCTATTACACGCTCGCTCGGCTTCGCCTCACTCGCTTTGGCGGATACCTACGGTATCCTTTAGCACACCCCTTATACCCCCACCCCCTAAACTTTTTTCTTTCAGGTTCACAATCATTCGAT
>JGI25132J35274_1000086_pt1 | contig 23453 bp, 26 predicted proteins | sample ETNvirenome_6_30_FD_35274 | JGI IMG/M metagenome (IMG submission 35274)
TGTTAAAGTTATCGTTTTTCTTTTCTGAAGTTTTTTTGTAAAATAAAGATTAAATCAAGATATTACCTTGTAATTTCTGAGCAAAAAACGAAATCATTATAAGGGATGAAAACATAAGTTTCGGTTTTTTGGATTTTTATTTTTTGAAGATTCTGCCTCTTTTTTTGCTTTTAGAGTGAACAGGCTCGCAGTTGCCCGATTATACATTAATCGTGAACAAATCTTTATTTCAGAATAAAATAAAAGAAAAAGATTAACTTATTTTTATTCTTCTTCAATTGTCAATACAACAATAGGTTCTTCATCTTCTTGGAGTTGCCCTCTTGCCCTTCTAATATCATTTTCAGTTTTGTGTTGTCGCCTTACTGATTCAATATATTCCTCCTCTTCAGCATTCCATCTATCAAAGAATCGGGAGATTGCCATGTATGCGGGGCCACTTAAAATACCAAGAACTGCAATATAGGCTTCAATATCCTCTCGGACTTTATCATCAACAAAAGCAGTTGTAATCAATTGATAAGAAAGCACCATAAATACTAAAATTAAAGGCAACGAAACGAGAGCCACCATTAAGTTATTGAAGGTTATTCTAACATCCCAATCTATTTTACTCATTTTATTTTTCACTCCTAATCATAACTCACGGANTTAGTTCTCGGTTCAACCAAGTCATTTCAATATACTGTTGGTTGCCATCGGAATCCTCCCAAATTGCATACCAATAGAAATCGTAATGAGTGGTATTTTCAACCGTGAAATTGTCTAATGTCAAAACTCTTACATCNTCAGCATATCCTTCAATGTAATACACTTGTGTAGTCCACTCAATCGGCCCTGTTCCATTCGCCCCTTGATTAGTTTCATTGACATGATAAATCAAAAATTGAACGCTTACATTGTAGCCTTCAAGGTCGTTTTCTTCATATCCACAATCAAGGTCAAATCCTACTGTTGCAGTCGTGTTATTGGTTATCAATTCAATATCAAACAGATTAATTTCACAAGTTTCAGGCTCTTGTTCCACTACATCAATTCCCCAAAACCAAACTTGTTCCAAAACTTCATCATCTAAAGAAGCAATAATAGTTGGAGTCCATGAATTGCCTACTGCCACTCCATCAAAGATGTGCGATACATCGGTGTATTCATTATTACCATTTACTTCAACCCAATGTGTGTAATTAGCATCGTATCCATTTTGGAATAATTCAATATCTATTTCCACCATCTCTCCTTCACAATTACTTGGAACAACTCTAAATGCAACCAAAATTGCATCTTGTTCAGCATCATCAGCGACATGACCCCGATAGTGATTATGGATTTCCACATCACAAGGTTCTGTTGGAGGGTATTCACATGAGCCATCATCATCGGTTGCTGATGAATTGTAGTTCGTAGCCTCCGAATCGGTGCATCCGAAAACCGCTTGTTCTGCCACAGTAATTGATTCGGAAAGCCACTTTTCGTCAATGACCGTATCGCCATCAAGTTTCAAAATGATTCTTGGGTCGTATGTTCCTACGGCAACATTGTCTATGGTGAATGTGGCATAATCCGCCCTATCACTATCAGAAATCCAACCATCCTCCCATGAATGTTCCTCATATTGAACTTGATTATCCACATACAACCTCCAAGTTATTTCAAATTGGTGGGAATCGCAAGCATCTCCAACCTCAGAAGGAATGGCAACATCAACACTCAGTTTAACGGCATCTTGTTCTGTATCATCTTCATCAATGAAAGCATTTTGGTTTTGAAGAAATGCGCTACATTCCGCAGGGTTTTCAATCTCATAAGTTCTTGGTGAATCCCAATTCCAATCAGACTTACTGTTTAGGTCATGGTAATGAAAACTCAATCGGTATGTGCCTTCTTCTAAATCACTAAACTCATGCCCCAAATCTTGATTCTCATAAAAGGTCATTTGATAATCTTCTTCAGTATCATAAACTTGACCCTCTTTGATTAGAACCATGCTAAAGTCGCCATACATTTCATGCGGGCATTGGAAACTTGAAAAACTCGCACTTACAAACAACGAGTCAGGGTATTCATCATTGATGTATGAGTTGTCGTTCCACTCCCAATTACAATTTTGATGAGGGGGGCCACCACCTCCTCCGTTATTATCATCCCACCAACATGACCCATCATCATGTGTAGCATCGGGCATATAATTTTCAGCATCAGGGGCGGTGCATCCCCAAACCTCGTAATAATCATCATCCCAATCCGAATCTCCCCCATCATCATCTCCCATGAAGTAATCTAATCCAACTCCTCCTGTTAAGAGCAACATGATAGGTGCAATAATTAGGACAATTTTCCTAATATTTTCTGCCTTTCTTTGAACAGATTCAATGGCTCTATCAACAATATCTCCTTCAAGGGTTGTCTTGACTTCAACTACTGTTTCGTTATCTCCGCCATTAAGAACTGAATTGTCTTGAATGTCTTTGCTAATATTTTGAACAGTCGCAATAAGTTCAGCCGCCCCCTTCAATTGTTCAACAAGGTCAGTAGGCTCATCATCAATATGTGAGTTATTCAATTTACCATCATCAAGTAAATCGGTGAGAACATCCTCATACTCTCTCCCTGTGAGTTCGGAGAGTTTTTTTGCTCTCTCCTCTATACTCTCCATGTCCTCGCTTTCGCTATCCATACTAAACCATAGGATTCTCGGAGATTTAATGCTTTCGCTTATTCGGCATTTTCTTCAATGACTTCTTCAACCTTGTCAATGATTTCTTCAACCTTATCAGCAAGTTCCTCATCAATGACATTAGCCTCTTCAAGCGCATCAACTACTCCTTCTGCCGCCTTAGCGAGAGAAGTGTATCCTGTTGCGGCAAAAAGGAAAGCAATTGAACCCGCAATTGGGGCATAAACTGAAACTTCATCAATTTGCGACATAATCACAGATGCAAGAGTTGTAGCCGAGATTGCGTGTTGCCTAACCTGTTCAAAATTAACGGACATGGTTTTTGTTTTGTGTTCTTCCATGTTAAACCTTTCGGACACAATCTTTATTACTGTGGAGTGCTTGGAAAGAATATGAATCCCAAAAGACCCGTAAATACCTACATACGAAGTCCACATGGATTCAAGGATAGAAAAGTGTTCAAAAGACTCCTCCAACATCAATCGGAGGGTGCATATACAATGAAGAACAATTTGGGTTTTGAAATAATCATCCCTGCACACTTTTTTGAGTCAGCGTATAGGAGAGTGAAAAATATCCACTCAAACAAACCTCTTCAAGCAAAATATATTTCTGATGAAGAAATTGAAAGGCTTGTAGCATTTATTGAAGTGGCTGAAACAATGAACAAGAATAGAGATTATGGCAAAGGAACAATTCAACTAATTCTTGATGTTGCTGATTCGGCAACTCGGCAAAGGAAACATTTGGTGAAAAAGATGAACAGTTTGAGTGAAGAAAAGAAACTGAATCTGAAGCGAGGACTTGTGGATTTTGCCATTAAAAATAAGAAGGCAAGAGTAATGGAGATGAGTTATCAACAAGCGATAGACGACCAAAAACTAAAGTTTTCATCAAGAGCAAATCGGTATCCCTTTGTCTTTTCAATCCTGTATAACAATCCCGACAAGGTTCTGCTCAATACAGTATATCGGAAAGGAGATATTTACCCTCTCAATACTTTGATTGTTTTTGGTATTTAATCAACTATTGAACTGATTTTATACAACCTATTCAATCCTTTTCCTGATACAGAATGCACAACCATTATTTTCTTCATCAATACAATATTGACAACATAATTCAGGACATCCCTTACAAGCAACCAATACAGTATCCGAATATGGACTTTCCTTTCTCCCACACTCAATGCAACAATCCATAATTTGAAATCAAACTTCACCTACTTAAATTATGCTATTTTTTTACAAAGAAAAAAGGTAGCAAAAAAAGCCTATTTTTTCTGATTATTGGCTCACCTTAACAAAAAGGTTATAAGGGAGTAATCAAACATTTCCCAAAAAAATGACAAATTGAGTTAAACCTGATGCTAAAAAAATAAGCAAAAACTACTGCTACACAGTTTGTAGTTATGAAAAACGCTATACTGCGAGCAATAACCTAATTAACAAAATGAATTAGTGCATCAGGGCCATCGTATAGACCGGGAAAAATACTGCTACACAATTTGTTGTGATAATTAAGTTTGAAATCCCATTCTTGAATAGTTGAGGGTTCTTGACATTGGATTTAGGGGATACATGGCTTTGTATTGTCGGCACAATTTACCTCCCACAAATAATCCCTTTCCCGTTGTTCCTTTGGTTGCGAACCTTTCTGATAATGGTGTTGGATTAGAAGAACTCCAACTGAAACCTCCATCCCTTCTCAAAAAACTCTTTGAAGATTGCCGATGAAATAATATCACATCACTTATGCCTGAGCCAAGATAGTAGGGAACAATAAAGACAAATCTCCCCGAACTATCAAAATCATCAATTATTATTGGAGGTTCACCAACAGGAGGGTATATGCTATGAGTTTTGCCTTTTCTCGCATTAAAAAAATAGTAAAGCGTGAAAGGTCTGATATTGGGGTCTAAATTGTTTTTATCAAACGAAACATTTTGAGTCGGTTGTTCATAAATGGCGGGAATGGCTAAAGAAGGTAATTTTAGTGTAATGCTCGCAGTTTTGTTTGCCTTAGTAGCACCAAATAATGAGTTGAGATATTCATAAACCTTCTCGTATCTAAGATTCCCCTCACTATCATAAAAATCCTTAATATGGAGTGGAGGGAGAGAACTCATTTTGTTGAGTTATCCTTTTTGAATGTTAAAGTTTTCAATACCGATAGTTTCTCTTCTTCAACTTTCTCGCCATTTTTCTTGCTTGTGGGGGTGGAGTGATAGCCCACTTTACGGCATCCACCCTCAAAGCCTCTTTTGTCATTGGCTGATTAAATCTCCTCAACATAACAGTAAGGAGTTCTCCTCTCCTAACGACACCTACTACGGCATCTCCGTTGCTCTCCCATGAAGAATCGTCTGTTTTCCGAATCCCATCAAGAGTCATAGCAACAATCGCAAAATCTCGCAAGGTGTTATTTTCTAACCTGTTCCACTTCGTCATAATCGCATTAATGACTTGAGCCTTTTCACGCCCTGAGAGTCTTATATCCATTCTATCAAAAGCATGAGAATTGATTGTCATATCTCCCATTTTCAAGCCTCCTTGTTTGATTTCCAACTGATAATATCATCAATATCCCAACCCTTTTCAGCGAAGTATGATTCATAATCAGCCTCGCCTAAAGAGTTTTTTTCAACTCCAAAAAGAGCCATTGAAAGTTTGCCATAAGGAGATAATCCTGAAGGTCTAAGCCATTGATACGATTGGTGCGTATCCCATTGAGCCAATCGCTTTCTCCTCTTTTCAGTATGTTGGATGAAGTAAGGTGCAATTGTCTTTCCAAGTGGGTTAATAGTGGTCATGTTTAAGCCTCCACATACTCTTCATAAATCCATTCGTCAGTTTCAATTCTAATTTTCAGTTCGCTCATTGTTTTCACTCTCCTTTGGTGGGTTGTAGTCTAAGCCACAGGACTCGCATATTAAAGTCTTTCTATTGACATTACATTGTCTAATGCACCGAGCCACGATTAAGCCTCCGTTGATTTTCCAAGTATCCTTGATTCATTTTGCCTGTGCTGAATCACCATTTTCCAATCAATCAGTTGATGATGTTTGCATCGGTTTCCATATCGCCCGCTTAGTGGACTTTCTTGGGTGCAATTGCATAGCGAAGGGTCTTTCTTCAATTCNTCTTCTGCTATTGTTCCCATCTCAATTATTTTTGCATCATACATGGTTTCGGNTTGGCTCATCCTTTTCCCTCAATAAACAATAGGGGGCTATGACTTATTAAAGTTGCGCTTATTTGTTCGGATTTAGTTTGTGCTGATAGCAGGGTCGGAAATCTCACAAATGCCACTCGGACAGTCGCTTTGAGCAGTTCCAATAATTACCTCTTGCGAGTCCATGTATTTCTTTGCTTCTTCTCCTGAGAGTGGAGTCAAGGGTTCATTTCCTCTTGAGCCTGACCGATAAACCGTAGTTCCCTTCAGTTGAGGTGCATATTTCAATAAGAGTTCTCCATACTTTTCAAAATCATAATCCTGTGGGATGTTGATGGTCTTTGATACTGCATTGTCAATGTGCTTTTGAACACTTACTTGCATTTTCAAATGAGATTCAACGGAGATTTCATGTGCTGAGATAAATGCTGAAACATCAACTCCTTCATTATACATTTGTTCAAAGAGAGGGTCAATAACCATCTCCTCTTTCAAAATCCTTTCATTACTATTCTCGGAATCTGCATAGTATCTTCTTTTATACCCTGCGGCAAACACAGGTTCAATTCCACTTGATGTTCCCGCAAGGATTGAAGTTGTTCCTGTGGGGGCGATTGTTAATACGGCACAATTCCTCATACCATACTCTCTAATTTTTGACCTCAAACCTTTAGTGAGTGTTTGACAAAATCCTGATTCCAAAAACTTGTCAGCATCAAAAGCCTCAAAAGACCCTCTTTCAACTGCAAGATAGGTTGATGCTTCATAGGATTTCTTCTTCATAAAGTTGAATAATTGTTCAACCTTTCTCCTCCCTTCTGCGGAATCATATCTCAAGCCTAAACTAATGAGGCTATGACCAAGCCCCATAATTCCGAGTCCAATTCTTCTGACCTCTTTACAATTCTTTTCAATTTGAGGTGTTGGGTATGTATTCACATCAAGAACATTATCAAGGAATCTCACTCCAACAAGGCATGAATCCGCCAACTTATCCCAATCATAATCAGAACCATCAGGAATCAAGTGGGTGGCAAGATTGATTGCACCCAAATCACAACATCCATATTCTTCAAGCCAAATCTCTCCACATGGATTGGTGCTGATTAGCGGCTTGTGATACCAAATATTGTTCATTTTGTTTGCCAATCCTTCGTTCAAGATTCCCGGCTCACCCGATTGATAAGAGTTGTGAATCATCATATTCCAAAGTTCTTTAGCCTTGAACCGACCCACTTCATTATTTCTCCATGAAAACTCAATGTCCTCATCATTTCTTACCTTTTCAAAGAACTCATCATCAACAAGAACAGAAACATTTGCATTCTTCAACCTCATATCAAGTTGGTGTTTAATCAAGTGCTTGAAAATAGATTCATTATCGGCATTGAAAAGTTCCATAATTTCATTAAGTTCATTCAATGGCAAATTAGGAAAAGCATCAACAATAGTTTCTTTCAAAGTTTCTTCACTCAAATCCATTTTGTTGAACTTTCGGTTCATAAACTCCAAAATGTCAGCATGGTCATACCTCAAACACATCATTAAAGCCGTTCTCCGACCTCCCCCTGCCTTGATAACCTCTCCTGTTTGGTTGATTACCTCCATGAGTGAAACTGCGCCTGTGGCCTCTCCTCCTGTGCCTCTAATGGGTGTGCCTCTTGGTCTGATAGGGGAGAAGTTCATACCAACTCCTCCGCCTGTTCCACTAATGATAAGCATATCGGAAACAGATTGCGCCCAACCCTCCCTACTATCAGCAGTTGGAACAACGAAACAATTTAGCAACTGACCTTTCGCTCTCCCTGAGCCATACCAAATCCGACCACCCGGAATGAATCTATTTTGACTCATAACTTCAACAAACCTTTCAGTCCATTTATCCCTCTTTCCATTTTCGGCTTGAGCCACATGACCCGCCACCCTTTGACAAGCCTCAAGGTAAGTTTCATCCTCTTTGATGGCGTATCGTTGTTTGAAAATCGTTTCTGCAAATCCTGTTGGTTCGTAAATATCACTCATAGTTTCACCGTTTTTGTCAATCGTTGCGACCTGCTATTTAACAACATCGGTCTGTGTCTTGAGTTAGACCTCAAAACATCTTTATTTTAGAGATATAATCTTTAATTTTTATTAGATATTCTTTGAAAATAAATGATTCCATCCATTTCACTTTTCTCAAAATCATACCCCTCATAAAATCGTTCTAAATCCTCAACACTCATTATGTCGTCTTTTTTCGGCTCACCATCAATGAGGGAATATGTGAATGGGGAAACATCCAATTCCAAGTCCACACCCCACCCATCGGCAGATAAAATTATTTCTCGCATGGCTTTGTGAGCATATCCCTTTCGCTTCACAACAGAATAGATTTTTTCAATATTCATAAACGAGTCATAATCATCAGCCTCAAGCAAAACAATTACCTTATTATCTTCAAATCCAATCAACCATCTATGGCTACTTTCAAAACCCTCATAATCAAGCAAATCACCAACCATCAAAAGGTCAGAAATCATTCCCTTGTATCGGTCTTTGTAGGATACGCCCCGCAAAAAGACACCTCTCAGTTCGGTTTGGTGATTTCTTCTGCATCCCTTTGTTCATTTCCAATTGCATTCCCATAAGGTCTGCGTATTTCAATCAGTAGTCTAATTGGCATTCCAATATACAAAGTTTGCATTTTCAAAGTAGGATTAACCAATGCAACTTGACCGTATCTATGGTGTCCGTCAAGAATATATCCTTCTTGGCTGATAGCGATAGTAGTTGTGAGAATCCTTGAGGTGGAATCGTATGCACCTGTTGGAGAAGGATTTCCGAATTGAATAATGTTGAGAATCAATTTATCCAACCATATTTGAGATTGAGTTGGCCTCATCAATCCTACTGCCGTTTTTGTGATTTTTGCCTCAACTACATCATCTTCTAATCTGCCATCTTCAAAGCCGAGTTGAAGGAACTTTAGGGCTTCAGGAGTATCTCTAATTAAGTCCTTTGGAGAATATACTTCATCTCCAATGGCAAACGGTTCAAAAACATCCAATGAACCTCCCCTTAGTTTTTGAGAAAACTCAGTCATTTCTTCAGGGTCAATTACAGGCATATCAATTCTTGGAATGTCAATTGCCAATCTGCATTCTTCTTGAAGAGATAGGTAATTTTCTCGGAAATGAGGAATATAATCAACCATATTCAACCCTCTATCTTGGAATTGCTTTAGCGACCATTCATAGGCAGTATCAACATCTGTAATGGCAACATTTAATCTATCAGGATTTGAACTTTTCTTTTGTTTTTTGATTTCTCTTGCTTGATTTTTTCTTGAAAGCATTTCTCTATCAGTAGGGGGGGTGATAGATAGGACTTCAGCACTTTCGGGGGCTTTTTCAGGCATTGGAGTCAAAATAGGAGGTGCTTCAAAAGTTTCAGAATCTTTGGACTCCACCATTTCACCCTCTTCAATAATAGAGGTTAAATCAACATACCTATCCACCAACAATCTGTGTCCTCTAATTCCATAAACAGGATGGTATTTTTCTGCCACAGGTTTCGGAGGAGAGTATGTGGTGGTTTTACCCCATGAACTATACCTTGACCCACCCCAACCTCTTGAAACTTCTTGACTTTCAAATTGTTCAGCATTCCACATTATGTCGGAGTCCTCTCCATAAATCCTTTCCGCCTCATCCTGACGGCTTCTATCGTAAAACATGAAATCGCCTTGAACTTCATCCACATCAACTACATCATCTTCTTCAGTTAGAGGGTCATAATCTTTAGGTAGCATTGTGTATTTTTCATCCAATGGATAGTCAGCGATAGTCAAGGAATCCTCTTCATCCTTAGTTGGTGTTTTTGCGACAACAGGAGTTTCAACCTTAGTTTCCTTTACTCCATATTTTTTCTTGTCTGTATTGTCCTTTTTGAACTTTCCAAATACAACTGCAACACCTGTAAGGTCAGAAATTGAAGTCATTAATTCATCAGCACTCATAGTAGTGAAGTCGGTTTGTTCTTCAAACTCACTCATAATCACATCACCATCAACATAACTAATTACGCTCAGTCCGAGTTCATTCATGTCTTTGATGCCAATGTATTGCTTGGAGGGAATCTTTTCAAGGCAAAACATAATGTCCTCATAGAACATTTCTAATTCACAGAAGTTGTGCAAATACATCAAAAAATCTATTTCGTTGTAGGCATCACCTGTGTAATCTATGATTTTATGTTGAGTGCGAGGAACAGTATAAACCTCGCAACCATCAGGCATGAAATCCTCAATTTCATTTAGTTTTTCAGCATCAATTCTAAAGAATCCTGAATCATAAGTAGGCTCTAAAACTCCTGAGTCTTTGTGTGCCGCCCTGTATGTTGATGGATTTTTTGTTAAGTCAGCCCCCTTTTTTGACCTATTTCCCGCCACAGGTTGCCTCTTTGTTTTGATTGCACCCTTTGACTTTTGGTAAGTTGTTTTTTGAGTAGTAGTTGTGGGAGTGCTGATGTTTTTAGGATTCATCAACTTTTCCACAAAGCCGTGATGTCGGGGATTTTGTTTCTTTTGATGCGCTTTGAGTTTCCTTTTGGATGTGAAAGTTTTTCTGCAAGTTCCACACTCATACCTTCTTTCGTATCCCATATTGCTCAAATCCCTTTTCTCGTTAATAAATGTTCCGCCTCTTATCACTCAATGAAAACCTCATCTTCTCGGATAGTTGTAGTTCTCATAGCCTGAACAAATAATGCCAAATTATCATCCCTCAATGCTTGTAGGTTTGCTCTTTGTCCGTCAGTAATTCCTATTCGGAACATATCAGCCCCCCTGTAAAATGTTCCATCTTGTGCATTCGTATTCTGCAAATCTCTATATCCAACCATATCATTAGCAGTCGGAGAATAGTAATTTTCAGGTAAATTGAAGTTAAGAAGCCTTACCATCAAAACAAAGTCTTGATATTTGAGTGTGTTCCGACTTGATTCATTTCTTAAATATTGGATGTATCCATCAACCATCATATCAAACAATTGAGGAACGAGTAATCGGTATGTGGTTTCATTATTTACAGATGTTCTCAGTTGTTGTGAACCAAAATTGGTTGCGATTCCATTAGGTATGAAAGAATCATTAATCAAAGAAGCATATTTTTGATAGGACTTCAAACCATCCTTCATCCAATTCTTCAAGAAAGTCTTGAGCCTTTCCCACTTTAATTTTTGATTTTCATTGATTTGTTCAGGAGTTAATTCATTTTGGCTACTTGCCCCTGTATCTGATATTTCACCCATATCTAATGCAAGAAGTAAGAAAATCAATTCGTTTTGAACCTCTTCATTCTGCAATTTTGTATTCCACAAAAGTTCTTTACCACAGTTGTAATAGAGGTTAAGATTTCCGACTAATGAGCCTGTTGAAGTTCCCGCCCTTGCTTGAGGGTTGCCAAAGAGAGTAAAAGAGGCAATTCCGAACATTTCTTTCAAAAGTTCAGGATGGTATTTTTGCATTTCACTCACCATCTCCTGATTTTGGAATGCTAAATTGAGCATTTGATAGAATCCTTGATTATTGACTAAATCAAGCCCTCTTAGTCCATATCTTGCATTTGAACCGTTGCTATTTGTCTGTGAAGGGAACAAGACCACAGAACTTTCATTGATGTTATCAATGAATGATTTGATTTCGTCTAAATAGTCTTGATAATCCAACGGTGCATCCTCCCCTGCGTTAATGCCTACTGCCTCTTTCATAGCCCTTATCATGCTTTCCCAACCTTGAGGGTTAAAATTAGTTCTCCAAGTAGGAACAGGAACTACTTCTCTTTCATTAACATCACTTCTAAAGCGGGGCAATCCTGTTTCTGTATTAATCATAATCCAATCAGGAATAAAAGCAGAAAGCCTGTCGTTAAATCTGCCCTTTGAATCATAATTGGTGAGGGTGGTTCGGTATTCTTCTTCAATCCATCCAAATACTTGTTCAAGATTGTATTCTGAATTGATGATGCTTATTTCAGATTGTTGTAGGTTTTGCGTTCCATACCTCATGCTTGAAGTATAGCAAAAACTTGACATGATTCTGCCAAATGCGTCTGCAATTGAGATTGGACTGTCTTGTGTAGCATAACCGTTTCTCATCATATATTCCCTTACAGATGGATTGTTAATAATGGCATTTGTAGCCTCTTCAGGATAGGTGTATTCTTCATTAGCAAAGTATGGAATAATAGCCCCTGACGATGAAGAAAGCCTTGCTTCTAAACCATCAGGAGAGTTATCAATAATTGCCATCAAAGCATTTCTGTTCGCCTCTTCAGTTGCCCCACTCCCAAATCGGTATAGGGCATTTGAAATCGCATTTGCGCTTTGTCCGTTTCCAAATCTAATTCCTTTCAAATTAGCCATTTCATAGTTTCCAATTGTTGCGAATAAATTATCAGGATTGACCACATAATTAGATTCTAAAACCACCATTAAATCAGCACTTGCATAGCGACCTAAACTCCTACTTGCGGGTTGTTTTTTATTCAAAAAGAGTGAGTTGGTTGTTGGCTTTCTGCTTTCAATTGATTCTATTTCTCCCTCTTCTTCTTCTCCTCTTTCAACATCCACAATGTTATTATCGTTTATTCCACCTAATGCCATTTGTGTTTGAATTGCGATTATTTGTTCACTTACTGTTGGTTTCATTACCTCTCCCATATCTCCTTGAGCCAATGCACTCAAGTAGTTTTCTCCCAATCCTGTGAGTTCATTTAGTTTTATGTATGAAAGATTCAAGCCCCTAAAGATAGTAAATGGTTCAGTTCCTTCAGGAATCTGAGGATAATCAGGTATTGACCCTCTCCTTGATAAGTTTCTTTCGGTTGGCCCTTCAGGTGCAGTTGGGAGATTAGTTGAAAATCTGCATCTCCCTGCCCTAATGAATTGAGTTTGTGGGTTGTTAATGATATGCTCAACTGAATAACTCGCAAGTTCAGCAACTTCACTACTATTTCCGACCCAACTTCTAATTCCTTGAATAAACTGATTAAATGTTGTATCATAATCATAAACAGGAGAAATACTCATCTCTTTAATTAGTTTTCTTAGGTGTCGGAGGTAAGCCCTCTTAGAAACTGAAAAAGTATCTAAAAGTTCTAACGGATATTCTTCTCCCAATTTTTCATAAAGTCTTGCTTCAACAATGTTTGGATTTTTCATCAATGAAGGTCTAACATCAGGATAGTTGGCATAAAGGTATTTCAGCAATCTCCCTGTAATATTTTTGTTATCTGCAAGAGGATAGATAAATGTTTGTGCAAAACCTTCAGGGTGTTTAGCACTCAAATAATCCTCCCCCATACCATAATATTCAAACATCCTTCTGTATCCCACCGATTCTTGTCTTGGCTTTTGAATAATCCTTTCAAGGATTTCCGTTGGAGTATTTTCATTCTTAACAAACCCTGCAATCATATCAGCGATAGCCAACAAAGCATTACTTATCATTAACTTGAAATTGAAGTTTTCCTCACTATTTTCATTAAGTTGTTCAATGCTCAATTCAGCGAATGGTCTATCGCCTTCAGGGTCATACATCTCTTGGAGATAGTAAGATAGAATAACATCCTCCATAATGTAAAACAAGTCCTCATTATCAGGTAATTGTCTTGCCAAATCCTCAATATTGATTTCTTCTAAAATATCTTCGTTGGTCAATAAATTGAACGCCATCTCTTCAGTCAAAGACTTGGGTTTTCTTTCGCCCTTGATTTTATCATCATTAGCAGTAGCCAAGTTTTCAAGGAAATCAGAATATTTACCCGGTGGAATAAAATCATAAAATACAGCATTGTAGTATGAATCACCGAAACTGTTATTAATGAGGAGAGCGAAAATTGCGGAAATTGCTGATTGAGGCAACAATCTCAATCCTTTCTTCGTGATATTTTTTCTCTTGAAAGCAGACAAGAACAACATTGGAATCAATTTTGATTGTAATTCCATCGTATCATCTAATCCTATTTTATCAACCAAAACGGAGTTCTGTTGTGTAATGAGTTGTGTGATGAAGTTGTAAAACATCTCAACTTCGCTACTGTTTTTACAACCTCCATAAACAAAGGCCACAACTTCTGCAACCGCAGATGTATCAGGGAAACTGTTTTCTCCAAGTCCATCAAAAATTAATATTTCGTAAATATCGTTCAAAAACAAAGCAACAGATTCATTTGTTCTTGGGGAATAATTTTTAGATTTTGTAATTGGAGGCATATCAGATGGGTTTGCCGCATATAATTGCCATCCTTCATAATCCATTCTGTTAAAGTTAAGAACTAATTGATAAACAACTCCACCCATCAACTGACCGTGATAAGGCAAACTTGACATTGAGGTAGTATCCAAAGCATATACTCCTGTTCCCGCAGTTCCCAACATTTGATTTATCTTCAAATAAAATGTAAGAACTGATTCGTATTGTCCTTGAGAAAGTTTAGGTTGATGGAGAAGTTTTGAGGCAAGTAAGTTCGCACTCCAAATGCCAACACCTAATCCACTTGTTCTGTAAGATTCAACAATGGCGGGTGCTGATTCATACAACCCACCCCACCTATCCAAAACAGGCGCATAATATTCTCCAAACTCACTAAATGCTTCACTAATTTGTTCGTCAGTAGCGTCAGCACCGAGTTCTGCAATAGGAATCTCTAACAACTTTTCAACATACGGACTCCAAAAGTTTTCATCACAATACATAAGAGAATCCCATTGAGGGCCGCCCTTTGCAGTTCTATTTGGAGGAGATGGTAATGCAAACAGTATTTTACTACTCTCTCCCATGACTTCAATTAAAGTTGTGAAAACATCACTATTACTTCTTGGATGGTAAGCGAATCTGAAAATCAAATCTTCTGTGTTCGCAAGATTTTGATAATTAGGGCTGATTAGTTCAATGGATTCAAGAGCAGGGATTAATAGAGCAGGGTTGGCATATTCATGCCCAAGCAACAATTGAAGTAATTCGGCTCGGTTATTGTCGTCATACATAGAGAATACATTTCTTACGAATCCTCCAATAATCCTATGATAGTTCCAACAAACAGGATTGTCAGCAAGACTTAACAAGACCTCATCTCCATCATTTTGTGTAATCAATCCTTGTAGTTCACCATAACTCATATCATACTGAGTGTTGTAGGTTAGTTGAAGAGTAGCCTCACCTCCTTGCATTTCAAGACCTCCCGCACTCACTCCCCCCTGAGCGAGTTTAGGGTAATTAAGTGAGCCTCTATCCAAGTATCCCCGATAACCGTAAGGTGCCCGGAATGTTCCATCATCCCAATCCCAAAGCCCTGCATTTTCCATAATTGAAATTAATCCTTGTGCGAGTTCTGATTTGATAGAACCATTGATACCACCATAGATTCTTGTTTCAATTCCTATTCTTGGTTGTTTTTGAGATTCATTTGGAACTCTTGCCATACCCCACCTAAGAACTGTTCTCCCCCTACAAGCACCCTGCCGATTTAGAAGCAAGTTTCCTTCTGCATCAAGTAAATCACTCGCCCGATACATAAGAGCAAGAGCATTCCCATTTCCGAAATCATCCCAACATCCAAGCCTTCTGCTTCCACCACCCAAGTTCTCACAAGAACTCCATCTTTTGTTGTATGATTTTTGCATAACCTCCACAGGATTCTGTGTAATGTGAATAATCCAATCAGTTGTATCGCTTGAAGGCCAATCCTTTCCTCTCTTCATGCCCTCAACAGGGGGTCTGATGCGTTGCATAGATGATTTTACCTTTGCATTTTCAAACTTCAAAGCAAGGAATTGTTTGAGTGAAATTGTTTTCACAACAGGCAAAAGTTCTCCCGCTTCACCATATTCAGGGAGTTCAACTTCATACCCATCAATTTCAGTTGCGAGTTCTTCAAGACTCATTGAAGCCATTTCATCAACAATTGATTGAATCATGACTCTCAAGCGAGGAATGTTCTCTCTTGCACTTTCAAAAACTTGTGATTCTCTCCCTGCTTGCATGACTTTGGGAAAAACCGCTTTGGGATTAGGAATATCACCCGTTTCTCGGTAAAGTCCATAAATCATGCCTCTTACATTGGATTCAATAAGAGTATCAGTCATAAGTAGGGGGGCTACTTCTGCTTCTAAAACACCGTATGAAACTGTGGAGGGATTAGACATATCAGGGAAAAAGTAGGTAATTCTCCCATCACTTGTTTCCAAATCCAAAACCGCTTCTTTGCCTGTGAGTGGGTCAATTAATCCATACTCACTATCCTTCATCATACCAAGCAATTGTCTTAGTCTTGTTTGTTGCCTATCAATAGTTTTATCATCAGAAATGTGCAATTGATAATATCCTGTAATGTTTCTAAAAACCTTGAACCCATGCTTATTAGGGTCTGAATTGCTGAACCATCGGATTCTTCTCCTCGCCATTGATTCCCATTCTTTTTTCCAACTTGTTCCGTTGATACTGCTACTCCCACTCCAATTTTGTTTGCTACTCCCATCACAGGCGGGAAAAGCCTTGAAATCAGCAACGAACATTTTATACCAATAATCAATCTTTTCTTGTTCCTTAGTTATTGGCTTGTCAAAAGGATAACTTGGGTCGTCAGGATAGATTTCAGCCTCCACCAAAAGAGGAATCAAACTCTTCTTAGAAGTAGCCATAACTTTCGTTTGTCCTTCTGATACTTAATCATTACGCTCATTTAATCCGATAAAAAAGAGTTGCATTTCGCCCCTCCTTCACAGTTTTTATGTCAGGGTCGCACCTAAACTTTACTGCAATCGCTTTCTTTGTAGGAATCTCTCTCCTCCCCATTGTGAGAAGTCTATCAATAATCTGTTGAGCAGTCAATCCTTCTCCAAGTGTGATAACAGATTTTGCCGCCTCAAAATTAGTAGGTTTCGTTTTCATGCGAATCACACCTTTGAAGCGACCCACGCTTTCACTTTCATACCCGTTCCCGTATCCCAAGAGAGTTCAAGAGGAGAATCTTGCTTACCTCTCATTTGAATCATTCCCTCAGCAGTAGCAGTAGCCTTCGTAATCTCCTCAACAGAATATGTAGTCATAGACATATACTCAGTAGGAGTCAAACCCACTTCTTCAGCATCAAGTGAGATTTCCACAGAACCATCATCACTTTCCGAACACAAAATAAACTTTTTGTCCGTGATAATATCAACAACTCCTCCTTTCATATTTGAAGCCTTCAAGAACGGCTTTAGCGTAGTAGCCTCAAGACCACAACCATAAACATGAGATACAGAAATCTGCGGAATCTCATTCATCAGTTCTGATTTAATCAATCGGATACTCCTTTGAAGGTTTTTACTCCATGTCAGTATTCGGTTAGTGCCATCTTCATATTCTAATTTCAATTCATCCTTTTTGACCATAGTTTTCGTAATGTCCTTGAGTCTTGAAATAACGACACCTAATCTTAGTTGTTCTTTTTCGGAATCATAATTGTATTCTTCAAATGTATCAGCCTCAACCATTACTTCAATAACTCTTACATGGAGTGGGTCTGAAACTCTTACAAACAAACCATGCTTATCAAAGACAAAAATTGCTTGTTCATCAGTAGTTTCTATCGCTTTTACAATTTCCTTTGCCAATTTACAACTCATAGTCAGACTGATTTTACTCATGTTTGGATTATTGTTGCTTTGAGGTATTTAACCATTCCTATTGGATGAACTTAATTTTCACTACTACTATCAAAAATAATTTCTCTTTCAGGAGTTAATTTCCAATTTTCATTGATGAATGATTGTATTTTTTTGACATTTGTATGCCATCGTTTATTGTTTTCATCAAGCATGATAGCCTTTTCAGTATTGTTAATGAAATCAGGCAAACTATCAAATAAGTCATACAGTTTTTTTGACCTATCAATTGTAATTCCCGGTATTAAACTCATAATGTTGTGATATTTATTTCTTGACGATTTCAATACTGTGGTTTTTTTGATGATTTTTCTGTATTTTCCTTCAATTAATCTTTTCTCAAGGTATCGTAAGTAATCACAAGTATCATTTTTAGAAGAGGTATAAACAACAGGGATTGCCTCCAAAGACATTCGGTTCAAAAACTTCTGTAATCCTTTTAATTGATTCATTTGTTTATTTCTCCAAAGTCTTGAACCTTGTTTATTTCCTTCAATCACCAAAACATAATCCGAATGTTTTGAAATAATTCTTGACACTTGTTCTTCTAATCTATTTTGTTTCCATGAATTGTAAGCATCATCCCAAGTTTTTCTTTCCACAATAATTCTTTGTTCTTCTCCACTCTCTATCCAAAAATCGCCTTCAGGTAATCCTTTTGTTTCCGCCTCAAGGTGATTCTTGAAATGTGGTGGTTCATTTGAATCAATAATGATTGCCATGATTCAGGATTTAATTTATGCTACTTAACTGATTTCTTTCAAATACCCCTAACACTTAAATAGAATGACCTTATGCCCGCATATATGGGAAAATTGTTATCAGACCACCAAGATTCAGACCTATTCTCTTACAATAGGTCATTTGATGAGATGGAGGCTATGTTGGATAAAGCCGAGAGGGTCAAAAACCATCATCAATTAGGAATGACAAAAAACCCACCTAAATCAAAAAAATGGGTGTATCATGCCCGAAACTTCAAAGCCATGCAAGGAGTAGTAAAAACACTCAGATGGTGTTTGGGCGACAAAAATGTGGAACATCCATTGGACTGATTATTCTTCTTCTTCTTCAAAGGAAAAAATAGAAGGCCAACTTTCAATTTCTTCTCCTTCAGGAGATTTTACCGAATATCCTTCAGCCTCAAATAAACTCTTGAGGGTGCTATCAATTCCTCCGCCTATAAATGAAGCACTTTGGTAATAATCAACATCAAACCACTCTTTTTCTAAATCAGTTTCAAGCCGATTCATACTCATGGCAAAAGCATAAGGAAACACCATATCATTTTTACTGAAATCAATTACATTCTTTCCTCTTCTCAAAACAACGCCATTTACTCCCATGATAAATTGTTGAATCTGTTTCTCATCAGCATCAAAAAGTTGGTGGTTAATTTTCCTTAGCATCCTGAAAACTAAACTTTCGGGAGTATCAATCATGTTCAATATCCTCCCAATTCCTTTCTTCAATACCTGATGCCTTTCTATCAAGATATTTTTGATAATCTTCATCATATTCAGAATCCACAGGGGGCGTGGAATCGCCATTCATCAAAATTATTTTGTGTTCATCCCTGTGTAAATATCCTAACAAAGCAATATCCCTTAGCAAAGCATTTAGACCCCTATGGNGAAGTTCTCCTCCAAAATCAGTCATTTCTAAATACAGATTTAGTGTTCCTTCATCAATTTTCATTTCCATTTTATTCATCTCCTATTTTCAACCAAGAAGTTTTATCCACAGGTATGTTGAAAAACAATTCTCCTTTGGGAACAAACTTGTTTGGAACTTCTTTAAGTTCTGCAAATTGTTTTACTGTATCATCAGAAAATACAATAGCCCCCTCCATATCGGAACTAAAAATTACAAAGTGAGTTGGTCTATCCAATTCAAGGTATTTTTCCTTTCTTTGGGGTAAATGGATAGTATCATAGGGGAATGTTTGCATTCCTCGTTTCCAATTATGCTTAACTTCAACTTCAACATTAAGTAAATGCTTGTTTTCTTTCCAACCTTCTCTATCCACAGTATATCTCGTTTCGGAATCTCTAAACTCATCAACTTGAAAATGATGTTTTAATTTATCAACTGCATTTCTCGCCACTTCATCATTATCGTCAAACAATGATTTGCTAAATCTCTTTCGGACTGACATTAGTTTAACATCCTGATATTACCTATTTAATAGATACCCCATAATTTCATTGAGGATTACGAGTATTATTCGTTGTGAAATGGAATTATTGAAATCTTTTTCCACAAATTAGTCAGTTTAATGCCATCTTCATCAAGTATCTCAGGAGGAAAATTGTCTATTGATTCATACTCACTTAAATACTTTTGGGCAGTCTTAGGGCCAACTCCCTTAATTCCGGGAATATTGTCTGCTTTATCTCCAACTAAAGATTTGTAATCTAAATATTGAGATGATTTAATCCCATACTTTTCCATGAGATTTTCTTCAGTTATCATAGAAGTAAAATCATGGAGTGATACATTCGGGAGAGTCATTAACTGAATCAAATCACCATCCTTTGACATAACGACAATATTTTCATCTTTAGGTAAGGAATAACAAAGTTCAGCAATTATATCATCAGCCTCTTTGCTTTCATCATAAATTGTTTCCCAACCAAAGGCAAGATTTTCAGGGTCATGCTTAGTTCTCTTAATTTTTTCCCGAACATCAATTCCCTTATGTTCGGTTGCGAGAACTCCTCCTTTTCGGTTTTGTTTATACTGAGGATATAATGCGCCTCTCGGCCTTCTCCCATATATCCCATCATAACAAACTATGACTCTTGAATGAGGTTCAATTTCAGCAATCTTCATGTGGAGATAAGTAAGGTCATAATTGAATAGTCGGTAAAGGTGAGAATCCCTCTCCTCAAAGGAGATTTTATTCATCTTTCTTTGTTCCCACCAATATTTCATGTTTTTCCTTCTTGGGTTGTGAAACCAATGTTTCTCAAACCTCCCAACAAAATAACCACCATCAATTAATATGGTTGTCATTCTATGACATGATGTGGCTTTCCACTTAACTCTTTCCCTACGCACCGCACGAATTGTTCTTTAGTCCGATGGTTGTTATGGCGTATCCACAACCACACTCATACAAATCGTAATCCCTTTGATACTTGAGGTTAATCGTTCTTCTGCTTGAAGAACAAACGGGGCATTGTGGCAAATTAATCACTCAGTATAGTAGGAGTTGTCAAACGAATCGCCATTTTTCTTTGAACTCTTTTTAGGCTTGTTTTCCTTCTTGACTTCAACTGAAATGACTTCATCCTTGCTCTCCATTTCATCAGTAATGTCTTGGATTTGCACTCGGTAAATCTTGCCATCCTTTCTGAGAGTAATTGTAGCCGTTTCATTTGTTTTCATAGAATTATATTCTTTGAATCCGCCAAATGCACTATCCATAATATCTCTATACAATCTCAAAGTTCTGTTTTCTCCAAAGGGGTAATAGGGGTTGTAATCTCTAACCATTTTTCTCACCTAAAATACAATTTATGCAAAGACCAATATAAACCTTACTCTTTGCACAAATCAGTAGTGTAATCAGGAGTCATTAAAAAATAAGCCACAAGAGATAGTGAAACTCCTATTGAACCCAACACAGAAGCAGACAAAAGTTGCGTTCCTTTTACATTAGCCAACCTTAGACCGGGTGCGATAAAAACTGCTCTTTTGAATGAGTTTTTGAGCAAGTCAGGAACGACCTCCCATTCTCCTCTTGCCAACCTTTCAGTAGCAAAAACGCTATCAGGTTGAAAGAACCATTTGATAGAATCCACAAGCATAATCCTCACATCAAGCAGGGTAATTAAATGAAATGCCATCTCCCTTTACTGCGAGTAATCTGACGGCAATATTGTTTCCTTCAGCCTCAATAGCGGGGTTGTTTTCATTTGCCACAATGGTTCTCGTATCTCCTGTATTCAAGTCCTTTACTCTTACTTTCATTTCCCAACCATTATTAACAATGACATAAAATCCATCACCCTCAGCGAGAATTACAACATTACCTTGTGCATCCCAACTCCCTCCAATTGAAAAGTTTGCTTTCAAAATACCATAAGTATCATTATCCAAGATTTGTTTCAAACTCACTTTCGGCTTGTCCTCAGATTTGAAGTTCAGCAAATTGTAGTCAAAAGAAAGATGCCCAAATACCACATCAATCACCCATCTTGCTCAACTTTCTCTTCAATCCTTTGAATCTCATTCGGTAATAAAGTGCAACAAGACCTAATGCCGCAAAAGCATATCCTGTGTATTTATCAACTTCAATATTCGTATCTCCAATCTTCATTCACTTAACCTCCTTTTGATGAAATAACCGCCAATTGCTATGACTGCTAAACTGCCTCCAATCAACCCTGCATTTTCAGATAGTTTTGTGGATAACCCTGCCTCACAGAATCCATCATCATTAAGTCCATATCCATCCTTACAATCACCACAACTCCCTTTACTTGTGATTAGTCTGTTAGGGTCATTACAAGAATAAGTGCAAAGCGAATCATCAGTATAATCTGCACCTCCTGAGTAATTATCTGCCTCAGAATCACCACACCCTTGAGTAAATGGCCCTTGTGTTTCATCAACCCAATAGTGATTGCCTTCAGTATCACAACCTTCACCATATCGGTATCCTGTAAAATCTAATTCTCTCCTCATAGATTTTCTAAAGTCAAGATAAAATCCCGTTCCACTTGTAGCCATTGTATATCCTTGCCGAGAAACAACCCTGCATTGAGAAGTCCAAGAGGGGTCAAACTCCCACCAAGCATTCGTATCTCCATTTGCACTCGTTTTGATAACCATTCGGTGAACATAATCATTATCGCCCAACTCTAAAGGGGCATTTGTGATGTAGCCCGCCTCATTCAATCTCTCATCTGAGGCGAGTGTAGGGGCAGTTTTCTCTTCTGAATCATATTGAGTTAATTGAGAAAAACTATTGGCAGAAAGCATAGGCAAAGGAGAAGAACTTCGCCTCCAACCTCCAAGTTGCCAACTTTGACCTCCAATCACCATATCAAGAAGTTAAGCATTTTGATAGATAAAGATGATGGTTGATTTCCAAGACCTTACTTTCTTAGAAATAACCTTAATCCTATCGCTGATGCTATGATGATAACTCCAACACCTACATTTTCAACAATCTTATTTTTGATTTCATCAGTAGCCCCTAATTGACAAACTCCATCTCTCAATTCATATCCATCACTACAAGAATCACTACAACTACCATCAGAATTAGGAATCCTATTTACATCATCACAGTCATACACACACAACGAATTATCCACAAAATCATCACTATCGGAAAAATTGGTTGCCTCCGAATCCCCGCACCCTCTTGTGTATGTTTGAGTTTTGTCAATCCAATAATGAGTTCCATCCTCATCACAGGTGTTTTGTCCGAACCCATCAACGGCTCTCCCATTTGTAATGTCGTCTGCTTGACTTTCAACAGTAGTGAACTCAATACTGCCTATGGTGGCTCTTACATCAGGACATATTTCTTTCCACCGTTTATCAAACTCAACTGTCAAAGCATTTTTCGCATTGTTAGAATAGATAATTCCGTGAGCATATTCACCCTCTCCCATCGTTTCAGGTGCATTTGTTAGGTGTCCTTCTTGATTAAGCCTCAATCCTGTGGGGATTTTTTGCATGAGTTTTTTTTCCTGTTCGCTTTTGAATAGTTTGGGTTGTTGGACTCCTCCCACAATTCCAATTTTTAGGTTATCCCACGAAAGGTTGCCTAAACTCATGTTTTTTGTTTCTAAAATCTGAATGTTAAAGTTATCGTTTTTCTTTTCTGAAGTTTTTTTGTAAAATAAAGATTAAATCAAGATATTACCTTGTAATTTCTGAGCAAAAAACGAAA
>JGI25132J35274_1000089_pt1 | contig 23274 bp, 26 predicted proteins | sample ETNvirenome_6_30_FD_35274 | JGI IMG/M metagenome (IMG submission 35274)
AACAAAGTGCAATACAACCCCAAGAGTCATATTAACATGAATAACAACAAAATAAGCAGTAATAACCATGATACTGCCAGTTATTCTCATTGGCACATCAACGTTAGTCATTCCAAAGGACGTACAAATTTACTAGAGACAATATCAGTTGCCTTTAATTGCTCTCTCATATATTCTACACCAACTTCAGGTTTAGCATCATCACCACAAGTAAAGATATCGCAAACTGCCATACCTTTCTCTGGCCAAGTATGAATGGAAATATGACTCTCTGCAAGCATGGCAATACTAGTGACTCCTTGAGGATCAAACTTATGTACTGCTAGATTGAGTAGAGTAGATTCACATTCTTTTGTTACTCTATACATAAGCATCCGAATGAACTCTTTGTCATCAAGGAGTTCAAACGGACAACCCTTAAGGGTAAAAAGAATATGTTTCATCCAAATGTAGAATCTGGTTCAAGAGCAATAAAGTAGGTAACATCAATGTTTTGATTACAAAAACGTGAAAGTAGTTTTGAAGAAACAATAACATCATATGATCCAGGAATGATCTTCAAATTTTCTTCTTTGAAATTGAAAACAAACTCTTGGTCTGTTTCACCAACAACAATAGAAAAATCATTTGATGTATCATTTTTCTTATCACGTGCAACCAGTTTGATTACACCATTCTCACCAACTGCAGACACATCAGGCAGTTGGTAGATAGATGCTGCCTTCTTCAGTTTCTCCAGTTGTTGACTGGTAAGAACAAAACACACATCCTCTGTAGGAAGGGAAATTTCTTTTTCAGGAGGAGACACAATCACAGATGGATCAGCAAAGAAATACTTAGACCTCATCTTACCTTCTTTGATAACAACATATTCATTGTTAGCAAAATCAAGTTCAGCACTTTGATGTAGTGAGAGACCATTAAGGAATTGATTAAGATCATAAATTCCAAAGTCTTTAGGAAATTCTTCCTCAACATTAGCCTCAACCAGGATATTCTTCATCACTGACATAGACCTCAATTTACTACCCTCTTTAATAAGAATAGATTGATTGATGGAGGAAAAGTTTTTGAGAAGAGTGGTAGTGGTATCAGAAAGTTTCATAAGGTTGCGTATTTTCATTACAGAGGCCAGCAAAGTGGTAAAGAAGAATGCAGTAGTGGATTGCCTTCAGGATATCCTGCTTAGACTTTCCATCCTTCTTACCAAAACGAGAAAGGTATTTAAGAGCATTAGATCTGCAGAATGGTTCTGCATCACCAACAGATTCAATCAGATCAAGTGTCTGAGTTTTAGATTCAGGAGAAGCATAGTGAGACCTATAGGTGCCACCAAGATAATCACGAACTTCCTTAAGGATTACATCTTCATTGTATTTCCAACGACCATTGTTGTTGTCAGTGGTAGGAAGATCAGGAATCTTAAGATCAAAGGAGAGACTGTCTTCTCCAACTGCACCAAATAAAGTGGTCATAGGGACTTCTGCTGCTGCATGAATATCACCTGAAAATGTAATTGTATCAGGACTTGATGCACCAGGAATAGGATTTCCTACCATACTGTTTTCATCAAAAGTCCAAAAGTCATATGTGTTATTTAATTTGTCTTCATAACGGTCTTCAAAGTTTTCACCCATTTTTAGTTCCTCATATAGTAGAGACCAAGAGTTAGTCATATTATATCAAGAATCAGAGTTTTGGTCAATATCTGATTCTGGCATTTGAAAATCCACATCAACTTTGTCATACAGTTCCATGAAAGATTCTTTTGTCTCATCATCAAAACGATTTAGACATACCTCAATTGCTTTTGCTTTATCAGCAAAAATACAATAAGCATTGATAATGTGAACCAAACGACGAGTACTGATGATATCATCAATACCGCCATCATAGAAGGTTTTGCGAATAATGTCAGCCCAATCAACCAAACGACTGCAGAACTCATTATCATCCACACCAAGAGAATCAGCAACCTTACCAAGGATTTTAGATTCACTTGAGGGAGTAGGATACTCCTGTTCAAATGTCACAGGGAACCTTTCAAGGAATGCTTCGTTGAGCACATTAGTACCAATGAATCGTCCATCATCACTTCCTTTACCTTTTGTGTTTGCGGTTGCGAATACTTGGAAACCTTTTGTGGGTGCAATGTATTGGCCAGTCTTCTTGAGGAAAATTCCTTTTCCTTCAAGAATAGATTGGAGGCAAAGAATTTTGTTTGAGGCAAGGTCAATTTCATCAAGGAGCAACACAGCACCCCGTTGCAGGGCTTCAATGACTGGGCCATTGTGCCAGACGGTTTCACCATTAACAAGGCGGAAACCACCAATAAGGTCATCTTCATCAGTTTCAATGGTGATGTTGACACGAATCAATTCCCTTTTGAGTTGCGCACAAGCTTGTTCAATAGAGAACGTTTTGCCATTACCAGAGAGACCTGTAATGAACGTAGGGTAGAATAGATTGGACTTAATAATTTTTTTGATATCGCTGAAGTTACCAAAAGGGACGAAGGTATCATCTTTTTGTGGAATAAGGTTTTGCTCAAATGCAGGCAAAGCTGCAGGAGCATTATAAGTTACTTCTAGATCTTTAACAGTATTTACTGATACTTCAAGATTCCATTTGCCACGACCTACTTTATACTCATCAAGTTTTTTTGTAACAGTCTGATAGGTGGTGCCATTCATAGCACACCATGCACGTACATCAGCAGAAACTACTTCTCCACCATAAAGATCTTTGAGAGAAGAGACAATGTAATCAGAAGATAGAGACATGAGTGGTTTTGTTCAACAGATTAATTATAAAGCAAAAGAAGGGCACTGACACCCCTCTAAGGACACTTAATCAAGTGTCTGTTCCTGATAAAAACTTTCAGAAATAATTTTAGCAGTGTATCCTGGATAGTATCTTTCAACCATGGCACCAACACCCATGGCAGTAATTGCACTTCTAACTACAATAAGAACTTCTTTTGTTTCTTCCAAAACAATGTGTTTGAAGGGGAGTTTATGTTGTTTCATCAGGCAACCAACCCAACAAAATGATTGAGAACTTTTTTATTTAGTGCTTTTGCCTTCAAACTTTTGATAAATGCACTTTTAATTTTTGCTTTTGATGCACCATCTTCAACATCAATTTTATCATCATTATCAAGAGATGAATCAAGCAATGCAATATATGAATTATATCCACTGTTCTGAATGAAGTGGAATCCCTTCTTTTTACTCTGCTTTAATTCATACTCATTTACTACATCATGATGTCTAACAAAATGATTAAAATCACGACTACTTACAATACGAAAACCAATGAAGTTAGTATCAGTAAAAGTATTCCTCAAGTCCTTCAAAATAACCTCAGTGAAATCACTATAATGATATCCAAATTTGTAAGTGTGTCCTGTTTTACGATTACGCATCACAACTTTATAAGGACTAAATCTCCTGGCACCAATTTTTTCTTCACCAGAGGCAAAATGATTGTATTTGCAGCATGAACTAAGTTGACCTGCTTCACCATCAGTCAAGACAATACACTGAACTTTCTGAACTCCATTGAGTTTTTTAAATTCTGGGATAATGCCATGAAGTGCAATGAGACTTTCATTCAAAGGAGTACCAGAAAGACTCATCTGACATGGAACTTTATAGAATTGATATGTCATGAAAGAAGATGCCACTCTCCAAATATTCAAAAGTTGAAGGTCAAGATCTTTTCTCTTGGCAGTGCTTGTGACAATATTGACCATTCTAAAAGACTTATCAACATAAAATACACCATCTTTCATGTCCATTACTTGAGTATCAGGATCATCAATATGATAACTATTGGTAAAAGAATAAACATCAAAAGGAATATTTACTTTATCACAAAACCAAATCAAATTGTATAGTTGCTTCAATGTGCTCATCATAACATTGCCCATTGAACCAGACCAATCAAGGACAAAAATTAGTCCATGATTTTTACCATCAGGGACTACAGTAATTTTTTTAAACAGGTCTTCATTGAATTTGTAAGTGTGTAGTTTGCTTGTATCAAGAACTCCAGTCCTACTAACAGAAGAGCGAGAGTAAGCATCTGCAGACTTGCGAGTTTCAAATTCTTTGACAAGATAATTTACCTCCTTTTGAGAAGATTTTTTGAATTTATTATATTGATTATCAACATAAGAGAAATCAGCAACAAACTTGTTACCATATTCATCTTCCATGGGAACTAATTGTTCCTTCCAACTGGTATTCAGAAGATCATGAACTTTTTCATTAGAGATAATAACTTTATCAAGATGAAGTTTAGGAACTTCAGAATAGATGGTATCTTCCATGCTATTAGTGGTAAGATTTTTTGTTCCATCTGAGAATGCATTATCAGTTGATACTTCAATGTCAACATCCCCCTCTACTTCAGATTCCTCATCAACTTCTTCACTCCCATCTCCTGTGCCATCAGCATCAATCTCCATTATTTCATCAGTGTCACCTACATTCTCTTCTTTATCCTCACTAATCTCACTACTAGATGACTCACCATCAGTAATGTTCATAGTATCTTTAATAAAATCCTCTACTTTCTTCTCTTCTTCTTTCTGCTTTTTGATATAATTGTAAATTTGTTCAGCTGCAGATACTGCATCATCAAAAGTTTCTGCATCTCCAACATTTTTTACAATAACATTCTCTTCATAATTTACAAAGGGAATTTTAACAAATTTACCAATCTTAAAATGAAGATTGATTCTATCAGCAAGATTCATTGATTCAATATCTTCACCATCAATACAGAAGAAGTCTTGATCAGACAATTCTTGATATCCACCATGGAAAGATTTATTAAGACCAGGATATTTGCGTTTCATGAGTTTCTCAATACGAGCATCCTCAGTCACATTNACAATACCACGTGGNACATCAAAGTCCCACTTATTGGGAGTGAANAGAGCATGACCAACTTCATGTCCAACCAACATATCATAGACNACATTAGAAGCTTTATTCCATTGGGGAAGAGTTAGAATACGCTTATCAACATCAAACTGTGCTGTTGCAACATTTTTGTGCTCAACCACCAAGTCTTCAGTAGCAAGCAGTTTGGCAAGTTGTGCTTTGATTTCGTGGTTGATCATGTGCTTGTCCTTTACTCACATATCATACTAAAAAAACCTCCCCTGAGGGGAGGTAGTGGACACTTTATGATCTGGCAGCAGGTAAAGATTTTTTAGCAGGTGGTAATTGTTTTTGATTTGATGGTTTTAATTTTTTATCATCAATAACTCTTACCTTCACTGGTTGGATTCCAGATGATGGTCTTGGAGCTTTTGGTCTTGTATCCTTTCTTTTTACAATTGAACTGGACCCACTAGGTAATGCTTTACGTTGTGGTGAACCAGAAACTTGATTGGTTTTCTTTGCTGCTGGCAGTGCCTTTGTAGGACCTTTAGGTTCTGTCTTCTTACCTGTGACCTCTACTCTACCTGCACCCTTTCCTCTGTAAGTAGTATCTGTGCCTTTACCTGTATTTTTAATACTTTGTTTTGCCCTTTTAGCAAGGTTCATCATTCTAGCACCTAAACCTGTTTTAGGTCTTGGTNTNAATTTTGCAACNGTTCCACCAACTGTTCCAGATTTGGCAGCNCTATCTGCAGCAGTTCTTGCTAAGTGAGCAGCAAGAGCACCAGATTGTTGCTCTACTTCAATTAAGAATTCTGAGAGAGTTTTCATCTTACCTAGAACACTATATTTTATTTATCATAACTAATCCCCCCTAAGATTACTCCTAGAGGGGACTTTAGTGATGTTTACTCCTGTTGGTGTTGGTTACTCAACTGTAAGGATGTGCCTGCAGAATCTCCTTGCTTGATGGTCTATGATACCACATTCTGATATGCACTGGAAGTAATCGGACACTTGGTCGTATTTTTCATCAACGTTGGTCTTTTCGTCCCACTTCCATGAAGCCAATTCATTATGAGATATCAAGTTGTGCATGATAACCTCCCTCTCACTATATTATATAGTCATCGTTTGCTAACTTAATGTCTTTTCTGTTACATTTAACTTTTTCTTCAGGTATCTCAATGCTTCTTTACGTTGACGCATAATCTGAGGTTTAAGTTTCCTCTTTTGTTCTTTTTTTGAGTGGTGAAACCTGTTTGGGATTTGCATGATCTTTCATCCATTTTGGCAAAACACTATCAGGCACCTCATAATTGAAATACCCATTTACTTGTTCTGCACGTATTTTCTGATTACTCATACTTTACTGAAAATCCTTTTACTTTCTCATACCTTATGACACTTGCAAATTTGTCATGCATGTCAGCTTTATGAGAGATTACAAAAATATTAGCATCTTTAATAACAAATCTAATAATCTTTAGAAACTCTTCAGTTCCAAATCCATCAAGAGATGAATCAAAAACTTCATCAAAAAGCATTAAATTTGTATTGACAGAGTTTTTAAATTTTGCTACTTCTCTCCAAGCAAAGATAAGTGCCAAATCAATTCTTGACTTCTCACCTTCACTGAATGAGGAATAAGAAAAATCTTCATGAATTGGAGATTCAATTGTTTCATTAAACTCTTCATCAAGTTTAAAGTTGATGTAGAAGTCCATCATTTGAAGATATTTATTCACCTGTTGATTTATCAAAGGCAAATATTTTTTCACAATCTTAGCTTTGACTCCACCATCTTTGAGGAGACTATAAGTAAAATCATGATAAGAGATGCTCTCTTTCTTTTCAGATAACTCTTTGTAGGTATTCTCTAAACTAACTTTAAAAGTTTCTAACTTCTCATGCTCAACACTTTGGTTTTTGATTTCTGTGGTAATAGTTTGAATTTCTGATTCCAATCTACTGACTTGTTTTTGGAGTCCAGAGATTTCAGTATTGTTAGAAGAAATGCCATTAAGAGTAGAACTTACCTCATCTGATAGTTTTGAAAATTTAGACTCCCTCAACTCTTCATCTTTAATTGCTTGTTGGAGTTCATTGAACCCATTACGCAACTCTTCTGCTTTATCTTGGGAGTCCTTAATTCTATTTACACGAAATGACTCCTCTATATCCTGTCCACAGGTAGGGCAAACCATATTTTCTGAGAAAAACTTGTGATCTCCTACCAGTTTAGTAATACGTTGAGACAACTTTCCTTTGATACCACCCATCTCACGCAGACGTTTAGTGGCATCAGAAAACTCATTCATCCTATTCTTCAGATCAGACATTTCATTTTCCATTTGAAAACCATTCTGATACTTTTCTTGAATATTTACTTCATAAGATTTTATCAGTTCTCTCTTCTTATCAATGTCACTTTTGCTTTGATTCTCAATCTTTCTGATAAAGTTACTCTGCATCTCAACTTTATCTTTTAAACTCTCCCTTTTCAATTCAAGAGTTCTAACATCATCCTTAATACATTTGATCTTATCTTTAATGATGTTATTCATTGAAGAAAAGATTTTAATATCAAGCAAGTCTTCAACAACCTCCCTTCTACCTGCTGCTGGAAGTTGCATAAATGGAACAAAAGTGCTACTACCCAAGATTACAATCTGCGTAAAAGACTTGTAGTTCATTTTTAGAACACTTTGTTCCAATACTTTCTGCTGCTCTACTGCTGAAGAATATTGGTCAAGTTCTTGTCCATTTTTGTAAATTTTAAAAATATTTGGTTTTATTCCTCTCTGAACTTTCCAACTATACCCACCAGTTGTAAATTCAATTTCAACAAAACAATCCTTATCATTAGTGCTATTGACAAGTTGTGATTTATTAATTTTTCTAAATGACTTCCCATAAAGAGAAAAAGTCAATGCATCAAGAATTGTTGATTTACCAGCGCCATTTGTTCCCATGATAAGTGTAGTTGGCTTATCATTCAAGATGACTTCAGTTGGTTGGTTTCCTGTGGATAAAAAGTTTTTCCAAGAAATTTTTTCAAAAATAATCATTAGCGTTATCTGGCGGTATCACAATGTCATTTGATGTTATAATAGCATACTTATGGTCATGCATTTCTAAGGTCTTCAACATTATATCATCATCTATCTCCAATACATGCATCTCAGGATAACCAATCTCCTCAAGTTGCATGGCATATCTCATAGCATCATCTGTTTCCTCAAAAAGATAAAGAACTTGCTCCCCATCTTCATCTACAACTGAATATGCTCCTTCTTTTTCTTTACCATGAATAGTAAGTATATACATTAGACTAATTGCACTGCTTCTTGATATGTTCTCCTTACCAGATTTTTGATAAAAGTTTTTTCAAGTTCTGTTTCAGATTCTTCAATGTATCTATCAAGAATAGAAAGTGTGTCCTCTGATTCTTCAACTTCAAAATCTTCTGATTCTTGCAGTTCAAAATTTTCAACAATCTTCAAATCATTGACACCAGCAGAAAGTAGTTTATCAACTAACTTTTCAAACTCTTTTGGTCTTGGTTTATTCTTTACAATAATTTTGACAATTTTATTGACATAAGGTCTTACATCAAGAAGTGAAGCTGACTCATCATTGTAATACAAAACCTCAAACATGGTATAAGGATTGTCTACATGAAAATGTTCAAGAGTTTCTGTATCAAAGATGGTGAATCCTCTCCTATCACCAGCATCGTTCCAGAACATCTCGTACGGATTTCCCAAGTAGTAGATCCGTCCATCATCCGATCTAGTGTGGTAGTGACCGCTGAAGACCTTGGTGAACTTTGAATATAACTTGCTCTCATGACCATGATCCATGACGCAGCCTCTATGAGCTCTAAATCCATTGAGCTCAAGGTGCCCCATCGCGCAGTGGCAATCTGAACTTTGAATAAATTTGAAAGTACGTTCCTCATTTTCTTGGTTGATCCATGGAATAAACAATACGTTAAGCCATTCATCTATAGTAACTTCCGTTGCTTCAGAGTATACTGTTACATTATCATATTCACGCAAAAGCAAATCAACTGCATTTACATCATTAGTATTCTTGTAGTATGCAGTGTGATTCCCAACAATGGTATGCACATGAACACCCATCTTTTTAAGGCGATCATAGTAATGATCTTTTGCCCAAGCTAATGCTGAAAAGTCAATACCTTTACGACTGTCAAAGGTATCACCCATGTCAATAACTGTGGTGATATTTTCTTTTTCCAAATAGGGGAAGAAAATATCATTATAAAATTTCAAAAAATAATCATGAAATAGTTTTGAATTCTTACGACATCCAAAATGCTGATCAGTAATGATGGCAACTCTCATTAGTAACGAAGTTTAGAGTGGACATTATCTTTAATCTGATTATAGTCCGCATAGTTGTTGATGTCAATCTCATTGGCATCAAACACTTCATCAAAATTTGTTTTTTCTAAAATTTTATTCTTGATTTCTAATTGCTTCTTCTCTTGAGAGATTCTTCTCAAGAAAGCATAGTAGATGATTTGAGTAAAATAAGCAAATGGATTCTTAGATTTATCTGGATTAAAGTTGTGAATGTATCTAACACAATTTTCAATCCCATCACAAATCATATCATCTTTGAACATGTAGTTCACAAAGTTTGGTTTGTATGACAAGTGATTTGCAATCTTCAAAAAACACTCACCAATGTACCTAGGAATCTGTGGTTTAGTGAGTCCTTTCTCCTCTGCTCTCTTAACTTTAATAAAATAGTCTTCTAAGGCAGCTAAAAAGTCCTTATTATTAACATAGTGCTCTGACTTCTTAGGTCTGCGCATAGTTCCATAGGCATGGTTTACAAATGGCATAATAAACAATAATGTTATTCAACATTATATCAAATAATGATTAATACATCAAGCTTGACAATACCTTAATTCGTACTTAGAATAGGTTTGTTGCCTTTGAGATAAGAAGCTTAGCTATTAATATTCTTAGATGAATCAATCTTGAATATTTTCTCTAGTACCTCTTTTGCTTCATGTACACTAGATATATATCCCATCTTTCTATCAGGGATTGTTTTGTTTCCCTTTTGTGATTTTCTTATAAAGTCTTGATAATAAACAATCATATCAATGTCCTCTGACTCTGACATCGTTAATACATCATCTAAATTCAAAATGAACATATCTTCTGTTGTTGTCTTTAACCAAGGTTCAAACTTATACCCAGCTACTTGACCTCTCATCTTAACTTCTTCAATACAGACTGGATTAGAAACTAACAACAATGTTCTTCCATCCTCTTCAGAGGCAGCTACCTTAGCAAAGATTTCTTCACCACTATGTTTAAGTTTGATGGTACAATAGAAATCATCTTCTATCATATACTCCCTCCTATTCTTTGATGTTTATTGAAATAATCTCATAATTGAATTGCTCTTGAACATAAATTTTCACTCTTTCAATAAAATGATTCAGTGTATAATTCTTTCTTGACCCTAACGTTAGATCATCAGCAATATCATATAGTTTTGCTTTCACTTTGTTTTTGCCTTTTCTTAGGACTCTACCAATACTTTGTAAATTACGAATACGTGATTTTGATGGAGAGGCAAATATTACATTGTGCAGATTTTTAATATTTATCCCTGTGCTGAATGTTCCATAAGAAGCAACAATGATGGCATCATTTTGATCTTCTGTTATTCTTCTTACTTCTTCTCTATCTTCAGCATCTACACCACCGTGAACAAAGAAAATTTTTCTATTGCCCATAGCACCTTTATTTATCAAATCAAATAATACAGCACCATGTGTTTCTACTCTGCTGTAGAGTATTAGAGTGTTACCTTTAAGATCTAAAGATAAATTAGTTATAAATTTATTTCTTCTTTCATTTGTTATAAGGAATTGTATCTCATCCTCATAAGTATCAAATTTTTGTGGTTTGTATTTTAAAACCAAACACTGTATATCAAGTGTAGCAAGATGTCCTTCATCAATCAGTTTTTTTGTTTGAGTAACTTTATATGATGGTCCAAACAACCCCTCTAGGACCCATTTATGAGTTTGTGTTCCATCTAATGTGCCAGTAAATCCATATCTATATTTTGCATGATGAAGTTTATCCATAATCTGAATTAGTGATTTGCTCTTAAAAAGATGAGCTTCATCACCTATAACAACATCATATTCCTCAAAAAATGATCTATCAAGTTTATATACAGATTGCCAAGTTGTGATGGTTACTTCATTGGTGTTAACTCTTTCCCTACCAGCATATATTCTATGACAATGATTTTCTGCATCCCATCCATAATCTTGAAAATCTTTGAACATTTGTTCAACCAGAGAAGTGGTTGGAACAACCAGTAATATTTTTTTGCCAGTGCCAACAAAATATCTTACTATAGAGTAAATCATTAATGACTTACCTGATGCAGTAGGTGATATTAAAAGTTTTCTATTATATCTTAGAGCATCATATACTGCTTCAATTTGATAGTCTCTTGGTTTGAATGATGTAATAGACTTCATATAGTCCTTGACACCACCTTGAGATATAAAGTCATTTACTTCAAAAGGAAGTCCATAAAATTTATTTTCCTCAAATTTGTATGAATATCCTGCTTGCTCACAAAACGCAACAACTTTATCAAGAAGACCCACATAGATCCTCTTGGTTTTCATATTAAATAAATGAACATATCCATCCCAGTACTTACCTCTGTACTGTGGCATAAATTTTTTATTAGGTACTTCAAAAGTAAATCTATCTCTTAACTCATATTCAATATGAGGTTCTGTTTTTACTTGTAGATAGACTTCATTTATCTTTTGAATGGTCAAATCTGCCATAATGAAAATTCACCTTGCAACTATTTAGTTGTTCTCAAAAGAATGTTCAAGCATCATTCTAACCAAATTTTCTCTCATCTTCCACATGATCTCTTGTTCTTCATGTGGTCTTGCTGGGGAACCTGGCCATTTTTTGATCCCTTCCTCTACACAGTAATGTAGTGCCCTGATTTCACTTATAGTTACAAACATTGTAAAGTCAGGCAAATTGGAGTCATCCATATCCTGCATTGAATTTGTTTACCTCTATAGCGTTTTTAATTTGATAGGTTCTATTTGAAATTTGTTTTAAAATACTTTCTAGATAATTTAACATTGTCTCATAGTATTCAATTTTTAAAGATACAGTAGATAATCTCTCATCTGCATCCAAATATTTTTGCATTGTCTCCTTATCTCTTACTTTTTTTGGAAAAGGATTTTGCACATATACTTCAGGATCTGCTTTTCCTGAATAGTACTCATATCTTTCATGACGAATATTCTTCTTTTGTTGTTGAGCTTTTTTTGTGAGAAGAAGAATTGTGTTAAAAATTTCAGAATACTTTGAATGTAAGACTGGTATATTCAAAGATTCTGTATGAAGGTTATCAGGATCGATGATGGAATCTTTGTTCCACATCTCTTGAATCCCATCCAAATCAATCATCTATCATGCTGTAGTAATATTGTATATAGTATACTTGAAATTTACCTCTGCTGTAAAGTACTCAATGTCTGTTTGAGTAGCATCAAAATTTAATGTTGTTAAAGAATAAGGGAAGAGACCTTCAAAATTCACATGAAAAACTGGATTATTGATATTATTTAAAATTGTAAGAGTTCCATCAGAATCCAAATTAAGTTCTTTATTGTTCAAATTGCCAACATTATCTTGTTCTTGAAAATCATATATTTCTCCTAAACTTTCAGGAAAACCTAATCCCCTAATCCAGTTTTGAATTTCAAGATAGTTTTCAAGATTTTCATCAACTAAAAATCTAAGTGTGAGATCATCAAACTCAATTATTTCTCCAGGTCTAGGAATGCTTTTTAGATATGATGGTTGTTGAGCAACACCTAATGTCAAACCAGGCACATTGACCATGTTACCAAAAAAAGTAACTTTAGGTGCCTTTGAAATAGTGAACTTAAAACCACTTGGTGCAAGAAAATTTCTATTGGTTATTTGACTAGCAATAGGTTTTCTTACAATATTCTGTCTAGTTCTAACCATGAGTTTTATGTTTATTTATTTGCATAAAAAAAGAGGGGCATAAAAGCCCCTCCAAATATGTGAGTTTGAATCACATGAGGTTCTTAACAGAAACTCTTCTGTAGTATCTGTTGCTGTTAACTCTGAGTCTTCCAAGACCCTGAGTTGTACCTTCAGCAAATGGGTTGGCAACCAGACCATATCTGGTCTTAAAGCCAATCTTAGGCTGGAAGGTGTTTTCTCCAACTGCACGAACCATCTGAAGTGGAACATATGGGCAGTAGAACAGACCAGCATCATAAGGGGAAGAACCCTTATAACCTACAACATAGTACTGGTTACCAGAGGCAGTAGCAGTGTTGCCAGCAGCCAGGTTAGCAGCATATGGGTCAATGTAGACTCTGAACTTACCATTGATGGTTCCAGCAAATGTGTTGCCAGTGTCATCAACATTAAGGTTGGAGTTCAGTGCAGGGGTGTAGTCAAGGATACCTGCCATGGTGAGTGCAGAAGCAACATCAGCAGAGCACAGGACCATATTGCCCTTTCCTCTACGAGTTCTCTGTGCGATGGCATTAGCATCTCTTTCAATCTGGAACAGAAGTCCTTTGAACTTCTCAACAGACCATCTACCATTGGAGTCAACATCAAGGTCAAAGATACCTTGTGCAGCAGTGTTAGAAACAGCACCTTGCTCAGCAACCTTATAGATGGTTCTGATGACTTCTCTGTTGATCTCAGCAAGGATCTCAGTAGAGAGGATGTTAGCAAGTTCTGCTTCAGCATTCAGACCATGAATGGCCTTCAGGTCTTGAGCAAGCTCAAGGCTGTATTCTGCCTTCAGAGCTCTTGACTTGGCAGTAACAGTAACTTTCTCAATAGAGAAAGCCATCTGGTTGAAGTGATTACCTGCACCATTGCCCAGGTTCTCAGCATCACCAGTTGCCATTCCATTACCTACATTGTAGGCAGTAGAAGTAGCAGAACCAACTGGGTTCAGTACTGAAGGGTTGTTTCCAGAACCCTGAGCAGTAGTACCAATACCAGCGTCAACATCAGCCATGCCGCCAGTCAGGTTGAATCCATCGTCCTGACCAGAGAATGCTGTATCTACTTCATCATAGAAGGTCTCATTTCCAGACTGACTTTCCAGTCTAGATCTCATTGCAAAGATCAGTCCAGTAGGACCAGACATAGGCTGAACACCAGCCAGATCATATGCAACAAGGTTAGGCATTGCACGTCTGATCAGAGAGATCAGAACAGGGTCAAAACCAGCAACAGGTCCTGAACCAGTAGCAGTGCCTGAGAAACCAGCACCTGAAGGTGGGTTTCCAGAGGGTGAGCCAGCAGCATTACCTGCATTGGTTGGGGTTTCCATCAGGTTGATACCTGATGAGAATGCTTGCTCTTCTCTTAAGAATTTTTCTTGGTTTTCCAGCAGGACAGCGGTAACTGCTCTTCTGTGATTGTCTTTGATAGGATCAAGACCTTCATAGTCGAGAAGTGGACTCCACTTTTCCTGCAGATGTTCTGATTGGAACATTTGCGTTTACCTCTAAAAGTTGTTTAGTTTGAATTAATATTAAATTCAGTTAGATTTTCTGAAAGCACCCAGTGATCTCAGATAGTGATCCATTGAAGTTGAAACTTCAGCAGGAGTGCTATCTACACCCTCAGAAAGGGTTTGAGATGCTTGAGACTTTGCAGTAGGAGCTGTTCTGGAGAAGTATGACTCCTTCAGAGTCTCCAGTTTTTCACGATATTCTTCTTCACTTTCAAACTCAACACTTTCAGCAAGTGAAGCGAGTTTCTCTTTTTGAGTGTCTGCTAGACCCTCAGAGATTTGATCAAGAATACCATCAGCAACAGACTCAGCGAGTCTCTTGTTTAATCCAATGTTCTTCTCAATCTGCTCGTTGAGCTTGGTCTCCATGTCATCAAGTTTTTCTACCATGCTTTCCAGCACATCATATTTATCTTCAGGGATTGATACATAATGTTCTTCAAAAAGACCCTTCATGCCTGAAAGGAAACTTTCAGTCATTTCAGTCTTCAGTCCTTGCTCAATTGCAAGTTCATTCTCATTCATCCATTCATCAGCAACATACTCCAGATAAGAGTCAACTCTTTCCTGGAGGGACTCTTTAAGTTCCTCAGTTGCCTCAGAAATTCTGGTAGCATATTGCTCTTCCAGAGTTTCTTGGATTTCTTTTACTTTAGAATTCAGAGCAGCTTCAAAGACTACCTTTGCCTTTTCTCTGAATTCCTCAGAAAGTTCTTCACCACCCAGAAGGGCAGCAACATCTTCATCTACATCATACTCTTCAATAGTTTCAGTTTCTTCTTCCACTACTTCCTCTTCAGTAGTTTCTTCTTCAGCAACTACTTCTTCAGTATCAAGTTCTTCTTCTTCCTTCATACCTTTCATTGGATCAGCAGACTTTGCACCTTTATTAACCACGTCTTTTACCGTTTTAATTTTAGGTTCTCTAAGTTTGGCAGAGTCATCATCTGTCTTATAATTCTCTGGTGTAGGTCCACCAAGATCTTCATATGAACCAGCAACTGATGTATCCATTGGATCTGCTGCCTTAGCACCAGAGTTCACGGCAGTTCTGGATTGTTTAGTGCCTGATTCCATTTCTTGTAAATCTCCACGAGACATTGTTAACTCTCCGTTTTAACCTTTTAAAATCTATATTTATTTAGTAAATTAATAACCTCAAAGGTTATTAAGAAAACTGTTGAATAAATCTAATTTCTTCTCATCCAATTGTTTTTGAGTGACAAGAGTATTGATTTCTTTATAAGTTTTAGCAGCAAGGTGTTCTCTAAGAACACCTCCATCCCAAACCCATTCTTTTCCTTCCATAATACCCTCAACAAAGGCATCAGGAGCAGATGGATCTGCTACAATATCAGCAGCTGTTGCTAACATAAAGTCATCACCAACAACATTTACACCCTCTCTGGTGGGTTTTAATGATCCAATTCCTCTAGAAGAAACACCAAGTTTTACACCTTCTTCTATCAAAGATGATGCAATTTTACCCATTGGTGTGCTTAAAAGTTTAGCTTTACCAATAAAGTTTGAACCACTCTCTTTAAGTGACACAATTTTATGTGAAACTCTATCAAGATTGACAGTAGGACCTTCTGGATGACCCAGTTCTCCTAATGCTCTCCCTGATTTAACATGGTTTTCATTGTATCTTTGAACCTCCTTTCTTAGGACGCTCATTGGATACATTCTTCCATTTCTATTTTGAAGATCACCTTGAAGAAAGATGCCTTCAATAAACATTGACTTTTTGCCACCTACATTTTCTACAATGAAGTCAACTGCTTCTATTTCTTCTCTGATTAATTTCATGAGACCTGAACTTGCTGAATGAATACTTTACCAGTGCTTGCTTGTGTTTTAGCAGCAATCATAATTGATTTTCTAAGAGATGTGCCTTGATTAGCATCAAATACATCAGTCACTGATGATGAATCATGATCTACAACAATTCTTGTTCCAAAATAACCAGCAGCACCAATTGTACTATCCATAGATTGCACAATTTTATGAGTAAAATTAAAGTTACTTTGGCCAGCAGTTAATGTAACTGCATCACCTATTGCAAAGGGATTACCAGTGCCCTCAGGAAAATCAATAGTAGTTGTAGTTCCAGTTGTAATTCCAACAACTCTTTGAGAGTTTACTGGACCAATGCTTATTGTAGTAGCGTCTGAAGTTCCTACATAAAAATCATCAACTGTGGCAGTAGGCAAAGTTCCAATTGCAATATGTGCCCCTGCACTTTCAGCTACAACTCTGATGGTATCAGTTTGTTGACTGATAGCAGAGGATCTTGCTGATGAAGTACTAGTTGCGAAAAAGGTATTTACACCAACTGGTTTTAGAGCAGTCATTATTAGAAAATTTGTCCTATAATATTTATTTAGTTATTCTTCGTCTGTATAGGTAATTTCTTCCTCTTCAGATTCACTTGGTTCATTTTGAGTGAAGGTAGATGCAGCAACATTTGGTCTTGCAGCATCAATTCTCTCTGCGCTTTTAGCATATAAAATTTCTTTAATTTTATCACTAATTTGAGAGGGTGATTCATCAGTCACCATTAAATCCATTAATTCTTCCATTTTTATATGTGGAGTGTGTTTTTATTTATATTTCCCCACCTGATGGTGTCTCAATTTCATCCCCAGAGGCATCTGGTGATTTTGGAGAACTTGGCATCTGAGGTGGTTGATCAATTGGACCAGTCATTGGTTGTCCAGTCATTGGATCAATTTGCATTTGTGATGGATCAGGAATTGTTCCATCTTTTATTTCTTTTTTAATTTGTTCATCTTGTTCAATAATTTCAGCATCAGTTTGACGTAAAATATGTCTTCTTACATAATCTTGTGAGTAGTACTTGCCAACATATGGTTCAGCAGTTTGTGTCAATGTAAGTCTTTCAGTTAACAACTCTGCTTCTTTCAGTTCTGCAAAGTGGTTATCATATAAGAAATCATATTGAATATGATCTGACATTGCATCCCAATCTTCAGGAGTTACAATGTTTTTCAAAATTAATTGAGTTTTCAGCATGTCACTGAACATTGATGAGAATCTTTTTCTTAATCTGCCAACAAATTTAGAAAATTTAATTTCATCTCTTAAAATCTCAGATGATCTTCCTAATGAAAAACCACCTTCACTTTGCAATCTTGTCTCTGGTACATTTAGAGCTCTATAAAGTTTTTTCTGGAAATAATTAATATCTGTAATTTCTCCAAGATTTTGACCACCAGGAAGTGTAGTGATTTCAGTTCCTCTACCACCCTCTCTTCTAGGTAACCAGAAGTCTTCCATCATAGACATAAACTTCTTGTCATCACGAATCTCACCAGTGTTAGCATCATAAACAAGTTTGTTTCTATAACGCATCATAACATCACGCAGATATTGCTCTGCCTTTATTTTTGGCAAATTACCTACATCAATGTAAAAAATTCTTCTCTCAGGTGCTCTTGATAATCTATAAATGACAAGAGAGTCCTCAATCATCATTAACTGATTGAGAGGTTTAATTGCTTTATGTAACCAAGACAAGGTAGTTCCTTTGTTTCTATCTACCAATCCAGATGTGCAGTAAGTAACTGAATCTCTTGTTAATCTTATTCCTTTTTGTCCACCTGTTCCACCACTTCCATATCCAGAAATTTGAGGATTATACATGAAGTATTCCTCAATGTCAGGAAAATCATAATTAGATGGATCCTCTTTGTTTGATCTTTGTAATCTATCTAATCCATCAGGACCATTTTTCTTTACCTGACGAATATATCTCATTCTTGAGGCATCAATATATCTTAATTCTTGGATGCCTTCAGTTGGATTTTTTTGATCAATTACTTTATTGTAATATAATTTTCCATCAATATACCAATTTCTAAAAATTTCATGTGCTTTTTTATCAAAGTCAAGCAGTTCACAAATATATTTAAATTCTTCTCTTATTTTTTTCTTGATGCCATCACTTGCATTCAGATTTGATAATTCAATAGTTACAGGACTGTCATTTGTATCAGAGACAATTGCTTCATTTACAATGTCTTCAATAGCACTATCAGTTTCTGGATATAGAGCCATTGATCTATATCTTCTTATTAAATCACTCTCAGTTCTATATACTCCTTCAATATCTACATAAGAACCAAAAAAACCACTGCTAATGTAATTCTCCGATCCATCCTGATCATTAGGAGGGACCGGAGAAACTACACCAGGTGGTGTTTTTTCAGTATCTTCAATTGAAAAACCAAACAGCCTTGCCATTATTATAAACTAGAAGTCTTTGTGCTCCTAGTATTTAGAACATAAAATTAATCAGTGCCTTCTGATTGGTCAGCAAGTGATTTAGGAATCAAATTATTTGATCCAGGATCATCTGCATTAGTAAGAGCATCATCTTTGTATCCAATAGTATAGTATTGATATGCAAAGGTTACAGTAAATTCTTCAATAGTATCAGCACTATCATAGCTCAGTTCAATAGGTGAGATTTCTGTTGGGAACAAATCAACAAAAGTGTAAGTTCTCAACTTAATCATTTCATCACCCGCTCCAGCATTATTATTTGTATTGTTGAGGACATTACCTCTTCCAAGTTGTCTTACTGTAGCATTTGTCATATATTCACCTGGTTTAGCAATTCCAGTTCCATCATCTAATTTTGCAATTGCATTGCCCCACTTTTCAAATGCAGTTCTAAGATCAAAACTTTCATCATTTAAAATGGTCACTGTCCAATCTTCATATGTTCTGTCACCAGCTACCTTTAAAGTTCTACCTCTGAATGGTACACTGATGGCAGGCACAGATGAACCAGGCATCTGTGCTGCTTTACACATAAATCTAAAATTCTTTTTAACATTATCAGTCCATACTTGCCCAGGATATTGAGACTCTACGCCTGAAGGGAAAGATGGAAAATTTACTTCAAATAGATTGGGGCGTGCACCCCCACCAGATAATCTGTTTTTAAACTGCTGAATGTTTGTTCTTTTTGTTGTTGCCATTTTTTAGTCCTCCTTAGATCTTTTTAAATAATTATCAAATAGATTCAGCGAATTGAATACCAGCCCTTGTTGCAACAAAGGATAGTGAAATATAATTAATTGATCTAGTAGGTTGAATAAAGATATCAGCCTTGAATTCATTATTGTCAACAATAGCAGGTGTATTGTTTGACTCATCACAGACAACTCTAAAGTTTTCAATTCCTCTATTTGTCTGAATCTCTCTTAAGAATGGAGAAATTGTATTGACAAATGCTTCTCTAGTGTCAGCATCATTGACCTCAAAGAGAGATGCCTGAGATGCTTCTTCAATAGCTTCTTCAACTACAATGAACAATCTTCTAACATTGATTCTATCAAATGCAGACCCATAGGAAAGTGCAGTTTTGTCACCAAAGAGAAGAGGACCTGCTCCTTGATTAATGATTGGATTGATTCTAGAAGAGTACAAAGTGTCTCTTTGATCTTTATTTGGATTGTATGCAAGTTTCACAGCATTATTAAGATTTCCTCTCTGTATACCAGCTGGTGAGAACCAAGGGAATGATTCAACTCCTGTTCTAACCATCAAACCTGCAACATCAGCATTGCAAGGAAGATATCTAAAGGTGTCATTGAATCTGTCATAGACATACTTATATCCAGAGTCAAAGACTGCAAATGATGATGAGGTTAATGCTGAGAAGAAATTAACAACATTGGTTGTTTGTGTTGTTGAATTTGATACATTAATAATATTTGCTCTATGTGGTGAAATACAAGCAATACAATCTTTTCTTGCATTAGCAATTGAAATAAGAAGATTTGCTTTTGCTTGAGATTCAACTTCAGTTGTACAACCTGGACCCATCAATAAGAAATCAGCAGGTGCTGTATCTTTATTGTTAAACAATTCATAAGCAGTCTTCAGTTTACCTAATGTTGCTTTGAAACCACCACCCTGAATGGCACTGCCATAATCATTTCCAGCATTTAACTCATAACTTACTGCACCAATACCAGAGAATACAATTCCCTTAGCATTTTGACCCCAAACACCTGAATTTGCAGTGTTGGCAGTGAAGTTTGTGGAGAATCCTAATGCTCTTGGAGTGGTTGGTCTACCACTTGTTCCATCAACTGCAAAGGATGCATTGGTTCCTGCAAAAATATATTCTGAGTTATCAGAAATATAATTCTTGAAGTAATTTCTGGTTGGGTTTTGAGCATCAAATACAGAGTCTGCTGCTTTTGAAAGTCCATTGAATTTCTCAAGGATATTTCCTTGAATTCCAGTTACTGAACCATCATCATCTACAACTGCCACATTGATGGTGTCAAATCTACCACCTGCAGAAGTTGCGAAGTTTGATGTTCTAGGTCTTGGAGCAATTGATTTCCAAAGCACTGTGGAATTGTCAAGTCCAAGAGTTTGTTGATCATACCAGTCAACAGATGATGTAATAGTAACTGTTGTTGGATTTAATGGAGAAGCTAATGTGTTTGTTGTAATAGCAACAACACTTGTTTGTCCAATACTGATGGACTTGAGAGGATTATTTGGTTCATAATCAACTATACTGTAAGTGCCTGATCCATCTACTTTAGCAACAATTTTAACATCAAATGTGCTGCTACCAGAAGAATCAGTATTTACACCAGTAATAATTGCCTGAACATAACCTGTTTCAGCAGTTGAAATACCAACCCCAGCAACAGTTGCAGCGATTGCAGCAGTTATACCATATCCTACTGTAATACCAGCACCAGCAAGACTCGTTGTTGTAACTCCCAATCTTTGGTCTGCAAGACCATCAATTTGACAAACTCTTACACCATTACCCCATGATCCAGGGTTTCTTGTGGCATAATACCAAGTTGATGCTGTGCTATGATTAAACTCATAGTCATCATAATTTTTAATTTTTACATTTGTAGTTGTTCCCACACCAACAGCAGCGTGTGAGTTTAATAATTCATCATCATCAGCTCTGACAACAGAGAGGACACCTCCATAACCCATATACTCAGATGCAGATAACCAGTATTCATACTGCCTATCTGTGCTAATTGGTCCACCAAAAGTATCAAGTAATTCTTGTGAAGTAGTGATCCTAGTTACTTCTTCTACAGGTCCAATTTTAAAGGGTCCAGCAATAGCACCAACTGTATCAACAGTGCCCTCTACTCTTCCAGTAGTTAGATCAATTTCTCTTACCAGTACTCCTGGAGATAATTGAGGAGTTGCCATGTTTCTCTCCTGATTCTCAGATTTTACTATAAATTATTTAGAGTTTTGATCATTTTCATTGGGGAAACTGGGAGTGAACTACCAATCTGGATAAGACCAATCACAAAAAGGATCTTTTTTCTTTTTATAATCTACAATTCTTTTTATTGTACATTCTTTACATTCATATGAATATGATGATGGAACTGCACCTCTATTCTTTCTTGTTCTGTAAAATCCATCAATTAAATTTTTTATCTCTCCACATGATCTACACTTTCTATCATTTAAAAGTAAGTGACCAAGTTTTATTTGCCCATCAATATCCATTATCTGTAGTCCCACATATATGATCTGTCTCCATATTCATCAGCGTACCATCTGTCCCCTTGTTGATCCACAAAACTAGAATCATCAAGTCCATCATTAATAAAACCAAAGGGTGCCATGTCTTGCTCAATTTGATTTTTTTGTTCTTCATATAATCTTTTTCTAACATCTTGATCTGTTAACTCCTTGAAATAATCTTGTGCAACTAACCATGCATATATTACTAGACACATTGCCAAATCGTCATTACATCCTTCTTCTGCTTCAAAAGATCCATGCTTTGAAATGAATGTGGTGAGTTCTGAAATAATTTCATAATCACAAAAAGTAAGTTTATTCTCCTCAATCATTGTTTTTAAATTAAGAGATCCAACCTTCTTTACTGTTTTAGACATCTTGACACCAAGTTGTGTCTTCTTTCCTGAAAATCCCTGACCAACTATTTGACCTGCTCTTCCTCTCATTGAACACATCAATAAATTTTGATATTCAAGATCATATTGTATAATACTTGCTACCTGATCTCCAATATCATTTACTTCACAAAGAATAAATGCTTCATTATATTTTTTTGCCATCTCCCAAATAATATTTGGGAATAGCATAGGTTTTATTTCATTATTTCTATATTTTGCCACAATTTTATGTGGAAACTGTGTAATGTCAAAAATAACAAATGCTGAATAATCTTCACCAACACCTCTTGCTACATCAACAGTAATAACATAATCACCTTTTTCGTTTGGTGGTTCATATATGTCCATACCAGCATTAGATTGCATTGGATTTTCATATACCAATGACTTTAGTTTACTTGGAGCAACTAAAGTATCTACAGAACCTAAAAATTCACACTCAAACTCAATTTTAAATTGTGCTTCAGATGTATTAGCAATAGTTTGTTGTTTCCATTTATCATCTCTTCCAGGAACTTCACTCCAATGCACATCTGTAGGGATATACTCATTTCTTCCCTTCTCAGCATCATGCCACATTCTATAGAAGTGGTTCATGCCATGGGGCGTTGAAACTATGATGACTTTTGTGCTTTTACCAGAAGTAATAGTAGGATAAACAGATGCAAAGAAGGAATCAGCGATGTGATTTGGAACGAACGCGAATTCATCCAAGAAGAGGATATTGAACGACATGCCTCTGACAGCACTTGCAGATGTAGAAGCTGCCAATATCT